>Ga0209201_1001301_pt1 | contig 29581 bp, 19 predicted proteins | sample AD_UKC055_MetaG_FD_184411 | JGI IMG/M metagenome (GOLD analysis project Ga0209201, IMG submission 184411) | Active sludge microbial communities of municipal wastewater-treating anaerobic digesters from USA - AD_UKC055_MetaG (SPAdes) (version 2) | ecosystem: Engineered > Bioreactor > Anaerobic >...
GTTGGGCAGACCGGCTCAGGTCGGCGCTACCCCAGTCGCCGAGCAGCCAAGCGAGCCGCTTCGCGGAGAGTTACAAGTGGTCACTTCCGCTCCCGCGGAAGTGACAAATTTAAACCAGGACTTGACCGTAGCGGCGTCTCGACCGCGCGCCGCAGACTTCGGCGATCCCAGCCAGCGGCGCCCGGCCGAGACGCTGCTGCGGTGAAAGGACGTTGGTGCGGAAGGCAACAAGTGCGTCAGGAAGGTGAGCGCGCTGCCGCGCGGGCGAGCGTAGGGGCGACTCACCGGCCGGCCAACCAGTACTCCTGTAAGGTTGGTCTCAATTCCCGGCCCGCTCAACCTGCTGAACGGCCGGATCGGCTCTGAGCCGTCATCTCCGGATCCTGAGTCCATCGCGTGCAAAACGTACCTTGCCGAGTCGCATGATTTGCGACCTCAGCCCCACGCTGCAGCGCATCCGCCGGCCACAATGCTTTGCCGGGCAAGGAAAAGTCTGGCGCCGGGTCAGGCTCTCATCTTGCGCGCACCATCATGTCTGACGATCCGTCGCAGTGATTGATGCAACTAAGCAGTTTATCGGGTGGCGGCCCGACCACCCAAGTGACCTCCGGAGGCGTTGGTGCCCTCGGAACCTTTTCCGCTGGCGTAAAACTCCATCACTAACTGGGACAATCAAGCCACGCGGCCGGAGGCAAGTCAACACCTTTCTTTTGGCACTTTTCCCATGCCACCGGCGCACCCCCTCCGGCCAACATACCACACCATCGTTGATTGATGGCTTTCAGCCCTTCCCTGCTGCCGCTTGGTCGGCCAGGACCAAGGCCTCAGCGCGGCGAATGCGGCCGGCTGGGATCGTCGTATCTCCAGCCCGCAGCCGCAACAGCATGTCCGCCTTGTCAGGGCCTGTCACCACCCACAGGATGCGCCGCGCGCGATTGAGGATCGGGTAGGTCAACGTCATCCGCTGCCTGCCCTGGCAAGGCTGCGTGAGCGCCACGTCCACTTCCGCAACCTGGAGCACAGGATCGCCCGGCACCAACGACGCCGTGTGGCCGTCGTGGCCAAGCCCGAGGTGAACGAGGTCGAACACCGGCGGGGAGCCGGCGATTGCCTGAAGCGTGAGGGCGTAGTTCCGCGCCGCAGCTTTGAGGTCCGGGCAATCCACTGGCATGGCCTGAAGCTGTTCGGGCGGCAACGGGACGCGCCCCAGCAAGCTCTCGCGCAATTGAACAAGATTCCGGTCCGGGTGTTCTGGCGGGGCGACCCGCTCGTCCACCTGCGCCACATAGACACTGCTCCAAGGAACTTGTTCGCGTGCCAGCGCGCGCAGCATCTGCCAAGGCGTGCGGCCGCCGCTGACGGCCATGACGAACCGGCCCCGTCCCGCCACTGCTTCCTCGGCCGCGCTGGCGATTACCCTGGCCGCCGCCGCGGCAACCGCCCCGGCGTCCGGCAGCACGCATATTTCCATGACGCGGGCTAGCTCTGCTTCAAGCGGCGATAACGGCGGATGAGGTTGTTTGTGGAACTGTCATGGCTCAACTTCGGCTCGCTCGCGCTTTCCAGCTCGGGGGCGATATTCTGCGCCAGTACTTTGCCGAGTTGAACGCCCCATTGATCGAAGGAGTTGATGTTCCAGATCACGCCCTGCGTGAAGACAATATGCTCATAGAGCGCCACGAGCGCGCCCAGCGTGGCAGGAGTGAGCCGTTCCGCCAGGATGGTGTTCGACGGGCGGTTGCCCTCGAACACCCGGTGCGGCACGAGCCAATCCGGAGTGTCCTTGACTTCCTCCGGCCTGAGGCCAAAAGCCAGCGCCTGGCCCTGTGCGAAGACGTTCGCCAGCAGCAAATCATGATGACGCCCCAGCGGTGTGAGCGCCTGGGCAAACGCGATGAAGTCGCACGGGATAAGCCGCGTCCCCTGGTGGATCAACTGGTAGAAGGAGTGCTGCCCGTTGGTGCCCGGCTCGCCAAAATAGACGGGACCAGTGTCGTAATTAACCACCTTGCCGTCCAAGGTGACGCGCTTCCCGTTGCTCTCCATCGTCAACTGCTGCAAGTAAGCCGGGAAGCGCTTGAGGTATTGGTCGTAAGGCAGCACCGCCACCGTGGGCGCGCCGAAGAAGTTGTTGTACCAGATGTTCAGCAGAGCCATGAGCACCGGCAGGTTCTTCTCGAACGATGTTTTGCGGAAGTGCTCGTCCATCTGGCGGAAGCCCTCGAGCATCGCGCGGAAGTTCTCCGGGCCGATGGCAATCATCGTGGAGAGGCCGATCGCCGAGTCCATCGAGTAGCGCCCCCCCACCCAATCCCAGAAGCCGAACATGTTGTCCGTATCAATGCCGAACTCGGCCACTCTCCGGGCCTCGGTTGAAACGGCGACGAAGTGCTTCGCGACGGCTTTCTCGTCTGCGCCTAGCCCGTTGAGCAGCCACTGGCGGGCGCTCTTGGCATTGGTAATCGTCTCCAGCGTGTTAAACGTCTTGGATGAAACAATGAACAGCGTCTCCGCCGGGTCAAGACCCCGGGTCGCTTCCACCAAGTCAGTTCCGTCTATGTTGGAGACAAAGCGAAAAGTCATAGCTCGCTCGCTGTAACGCTGGAGGGCCTCGTAAACCATCACCGGGCCAAGATCGGAGCCGCCGATGCCAATGTTGACCAGGTTGCGAATCGGTTTGCCGGTGTGTCCCTTCCAGGCGCCACTCCGGACGCGGTTGGAGAAATCGGCCATCTGGTCAAGAACGGTGTGCACCTCCGACACCACGTTCTTCTTGTCCACGACAATGGACTCGCTCTTCGGGGCTCGCAAGGCGACGTGCAGCACAGCACGATCCTCGGTGATGTTGATCTTGTCCCCCCGGAACATTGCTACAATGCGTTGGCGCAGGTTGGACTCGTCGGCAAGCTGAAGGAGCAGTTTGATCGTCTCGTCGGTTATGCGATTCTTGGAGTAGTCCAGGAACAGTCCTGCCGCGTCGGCAGTCATGCGCTCGCCGCGCTTGGGGTCCTTGGCGAAAAGCTCCCGCAAATGCCAATGGCGGGCGGTCTGGTAGTGGGTGGCAAGTGCCTTCCAGGCATTGCGTTCCGGGAGAGGTTTGATGTCTGCGGCTGGGTTCATGTCTTTGGATCTTGCTGGTGTCAGTGGAAGGAGGCTACGATCTTCCCCCGCCAGTGAGGGCACGACCAACAATGTCCTGCGCCTCGCTGACAAGGGCTTCCAAGTGCCTTTCATCGCGGAAGCTCTCCGCGTAAATCTTATAGAGGTTCTCGGTGCCGGAAGGCCGGGCGGCAAACCAGCCGTTGGCCGTCATCACCTTCAAGCCACCAATGGGCTCGTTGTTGCCCGCCGCGCGCGTCAGTTTGGCGGTGATTGTCTCGCCCGCAAGGCTCGACGCCTTGATGGCTTCGGGTGACAACTTCTCCAAGCGCGCCTTCTGCTCAGGGGTAGCGGCGGCGTCAATTCGCGCATAATAGGGCGTCCCGAACTCGGCTATGAGTGCCTTGTAATGCTCGCCGGGATCCTTGCCCGTGCGCGCCGTAATCTCCGCCGCCAGCAGGGCCAGCAGGATGCCATCTTTATCTGTGGTCCAAACCGTGCCGTCCTGGCGCAGGAAGCTCGCCCCCGCGCTCTCTTCGCCGCCGAAGCAGAAGGAGCCGTCAAACAGATGCGGCGCGAAGTACTTGAACCCGACCGGGACCTCGGCCAGCCGCCGGCCCGACTTGGCGACCACCCGGTCAATCATGCCGCTGCTGACCAGCGTCTTGCCTACTGCAGCCTCGGCCTTCCACCCCGGGCGATGCCCCAGCAGGTAGCGGATGGCCACCGCGAGGTAATGATTGGGATTCATCAACCCGGCCGACGGCGTGACAATGCCATGCCGGTCGGAATCCGGGTCGTTGCCAAAGGCCACGCGGTAGCTGTCCTTCAATCCGACCAGGCCCGCCATGGCATAGGGGCTCGAACAATCCATGCGCACCTTGCCATCGTGGTCCACCGTCATGAACGGGAAGGTTGGGTCGAGCTTTGGATTGACGACCGTGATGTCCAGGCCGTAGGTCGAGTTGATGGGTTCCCAGTATGGCAGGGAGGCCCCGCCCAGCGGGTCCACGCCGAGCGTGAGGCCCGCCGCCCGGATAGCTTCCATGTTGATGACGTTCCGCAAATCCCGGACGTAGGGCAGGATAAGGTCCTCCTCGCGGGTGGTAGCCGCATTCATGGCGGCGTCCAGCGCCACACGCTTCACGTCTTCATTGCCCTCGCGCAACAGCTCGTTGGCGCGTTGTTGCACCCACTTCGTCACTCCCGTCTCCGCCGGGCCCCCGTGGGGCGGGTTGTACTTGATGCCCCCATCCTCCGGAGGATTGTGCGAGGGCGTAATGATAATGCCGTCGGCGAGGTGTTCCTGCCGTTCGCGGTTATACGCCAGAATTGCCCTCGAAACGACCGGGGTCGGCGTCACCCCGTCGTCGCGTTGGATAATAACCCCGACATTGTTAGCCGCCAGCACTTCGAGCGCGGTGCGCTGCGCCGCCGTGGAAAGGGCGTGTGAATCCTTCCCCATATACAGCGGGCCAGTGATGCCTTGTCGGCGGCGATAATCACAGACCGCCTGCACCACCGCCAGGACGTGCCCTTCGGTGAACGTTCTGCGCAGCGAGCTGCCGCGGTGGCCGGACGTGCCGAAGCTGACCATTTGGTTGGGGTCGCCCGAATCCGGCTGGCATTCGTAGTAGTCCCGTTCCAGGCGCGCCAAGTCCACCAGCATTGCCTTCGGCACCGGTTTGCCTGCCAGAGGCGAGACTACGGCAGTTTTGATTGTCTTGTTCACGATCCCCCAATGTCTTACCGCCAATTCATCCTCAATTCAACTCTTCTCCAGCCGGGACACGGGCGTGCGTGGGGCCGTGCATCCGGCGCGTGCTTTGCCACTCCCGCCAAGGCCCCCTACTCGAAGCGCGTCTCCAGCAGCACCAGCGTCTTGGTGCCAGCGTAACGCACGGAGACCTCGGTCGCGTCGGCGGGCAGTGGCGAGCGCAAATCCACGGTCTGGCCAGCAGCGATGGCGGTCGGACCGGTCACCGTTTTGCCGTTGACCGTGATCGTGAGTTGTCCCGGGCGGGTGGCCGGGTTTCGGACTTTGGTCAGAACACTCTTTCTGCCTGGCGGCAGGCTGGCCCAAAAGACCCCCGAACCCGTCTCCGATTCCCGGTTGAGGTCCTTGAGGCTGGAGGCCGTGCTGTAACCGTGTGGCCCGAACGGGTTGCGTCCACGGGGGACGAACTGCGAGCCGGGATCCATGTTCCAGGAACCGCTGTTCGGCGGCAGGGGTGTCGCGGACGGGTTGGTGGGCGGCGCGAGCCATTCGGCGTTTACGATCAGGCCGTTGAGCGAGCCGCACACTACGCCACGCTCAGTGGGGTAGTCGCCCCAGACGATCGGCGACTCGATCAGCGGATGAATGGCGTGGTTCTCTTTCGACGCGGTATAAGCGATCAGATTCGCCAGCAACCGGTCCGCCGCGGGGTCCAGCCCGGCGCGGCTCACCAGGTCAAAGCCGGAGAGGATCACCGAACCCGCCCCGTCAAACATCTCGCACAAGGCGATACCCTCCAGGCCCCGGTCGTAGTCAGCCAGAATGGCCGTGCGCGCGAGCGCTTCCGGTTGCTGCAGCCTGAAGCCGGCCGTCACCGGATAGACTCGCGGAAACCCAGGCTTGCTCTGGTCCCAACCCCCGTAATCCGACCAAAGCGCCAGCCGCTGGCGATCAAGCCCCATGAAGACGGGGTGGTTTGGCCGTTCTGGGTTGACATTCATCTGTTCCGCAAAGGGCCTCGTCCGCGGCGGGTAAGGTGTGTCGTTGGCGGAACCTTCGAGGAAGGCCACCTTCTGAGGCAGCCAATCGCCTTCGAAGGACTCGACATCGGGCCGCAGGCAAAGGACGCGCCCGCCGTCGCGCACGAAGCGTTGCAGACGCTGTCGCTGGTCGGCGGGCACCTTGCCGGCGGCCTCCTCGCCAATCACCAACGCCGACATCCGCGCGGGCCAGGCCGACAAGCTGAGGACTTGCTCGAACCCGATGCCAAGCCGCCGCAGCGCGGCGACGGTCCTGCCGGGAGGATCGTAAAGATGGACGGGCGTTCCTGGCCGCGGGGCCTGCTCCTGCCACTCCGCGCCGGCAACAAACAAGCCGACTGAATTGGTCGAGAGGATTCGGTTGCCGGAGATGATGCTACCGGTGATGCGGCATGGAGCTGTAGCGAAAGCGGGCGGCAGATCGAACTCGATGGCCTTGCGCCATGTGCCATAGTAGGGAATTGGGGGCAGGTTCATCGTGCCCTGGCAGAACCGGCGTCCGCCTTGCGTTTGAACCTGATACAGCAGGGTTGCGTTGGTCAACGGCGCCCCGTTGTCGGCATCGTTGATCACGTGGGCAAACGCGCGCGTCTGCGTCCCCGCATACACCTGCGGTGTCCACAGTTCCCAGCTCAGCAGCACCGGCTGGTAGGACACGCCAAGCTGCTCCATCGCGGGTTTTGGCTTCATCTGCTCAAAGGACGAGATCCCCGACCAATTGTGGAACAGGATGGTGAATGGCATGAGGCCCGACAGTCGCGCGTTCAGCGGGCGCATCCGGCGGAAGGACTCGGCTGCCTGCTTCACCATGAATGCCTGGTAATCCAGCGCGTCCTCGCGCGGATGCGCGGTGTGGCCAATCCAACCCAACTGCGGCGCAAGCTGCTTGATGCGAATGATGTTGAACTCACCTTTCCAGCCGGTGAAGGAGCCCACGCACTCGGTGAACGTCAACGGTTGGTTCTTCGCCGGATCGCCGAAGAGCGGCTGGGGATAGAGCTTGTCCCGCAGGTTGTAATAAGTGAGAAACGAGTTGTAATACCACCCCCAGTAGCGATGCACGTCACACACATCCCCTTCGCGCCCCTCACCGTAGCCGGCGTTGCCAATGTAAGGACGCGTCGGGTCCCATGCCTTCAACTCCGCCAGGGCGCGTGTCAACAGCTCGCTGAACGCCTTGCCGCGTGAACCCGACACGGGCAATTCGTTTGCCAGCACATAGAGCACAATGCACGGGTGCGAGGCGCATCGCTCGAAGAGCCTCCGGTAGCCGGCGATGCACCGGTCAGTGTCCCTGGGCACCACCCGTTTTCCCGAGTCGGTTCCCGGAGGAGCGCCGTAGCGCCCCGCGTACATCATCATGCCCAGTTCGTCGCAGACATCGAACCACACCTGCGACTCATCGCCGGTCAGGCGGAAGATGTTTACATTCCGGGACTTCAGGTAGCGCACATAGGCCTCCGCGAATGCCCGCGACTCGCCGACCTCCGGCGGGATGGTGCGGTCGGGCGGGTTGATCGCGATGCCGCGCAGGAAGACCGGGCGGCCGTTCAGATGGAATTGCCCATCCCGAATCTCGAAGGAACGGAAGCCAATACGCACCGTCCCGGATGCCACCTCGTTGTCTCCTTTGGCCGCGCTCACCTCGATGTTGTAGAGCACCGGCGACTCCGGGCACCACAGCACAGGCTTGAGATCGGAAATCGTTTTGGCAAACGAGGCCCCCTGCGCCGCGTCTGGAGCGATTTGCCCCAGTGGCCCCTGCCAGAGAAACCGGCCGTTATCTGCCCGGGTGATGGCCGCCCGGAATTCCAAACCGCCAAGACCCGCCCCAGGCTTCGGAACAACCTCGATCCGCACGCTGTCCGCCGTGGTAATGGCCAGCAACTTCTCGAACTCCAACGCCCGGGCAGCGTGACAGGCCAGCAGCACCGCCATCAACGCCAGCAAACCCACAAGCCATCTGTTTTGCTTCACAAATGGAACACTATTCCTTTGTGCCATTCGGACAGGTTACGCGCTTTAGGTGGCGTTCGCCAGCCTCAGAACTCGTGACCCGCTGCACGGATTCCGAGGCTGCGAGGAATGTTCCTGATGCCACCACAAGGCTGTCTTCTTGAGGAATCTCGCGTGCTCTGTCGTAAGGGTGCGCTTGGTGGCAGCAGGAATAACCCGCGTTAACAGCTACGTGCCAGGAGTTCCTGGCTTGGCAATAAGCTGCCATGACTGCAGTGGCAAGCTGCTACCTCCGTAGCACCTCCGTTCCTCCTCCGTTCCACCTCCGACCGGCCGGTCGGAGGTGGAACGGAGGAGGAACGGAGGTGCTACGGAGGACGGATGTTGGTACTACGGCTGAAGAAGGGGGTATAGTGAGGGGTAAATTAGACTCACGTCCTTGCCAACGGGCCAGCATGTCTGAGCCAGCAGACGGCAGGGATTGCCAGAACGTTGGCCCCGGCATAACCAGACCAAGCCAGCGCAAGACCTGTAACGATAACACGTCCCGAGCAAACCAGTCGTGCAAGGCCACCGGGGGATTCTCTGAGCGGGCGGCTCAGGGCGGGGTGGTGCTATCACGCGTGATCATCCACTGCGTGGCGCGCTGGCGGGTGGGAACGCAGGCGGCGTGGCCATCGCAATAGGTGACATTGCCGCCAAGAGCCCCGTGGTTGTCCGGGCCGTCCCACTTGTTGTTGGCCCCGGCATCGTCGCCGTCATGGTAAAGCCAGAAGCCTGACGGCCCCGGTTTGGTGCCCTTCAAGGTGGGATGGTACTGCAAAGCGTAACTGTTGCAGAACTGCTGCGTCACCTTGTTCACCGTCCGGACCTCGCCGCGCACCTCGTAGCTGTGGCGATTGGTACCGGGAGCGCCCTGCGGACAGTTGTCTAGCAAGTCTCGCAGGACGCGCTGGTTGGAATATGCATCCATTACCGTGTTGGTGGCGCCCTCGACCACCACGTCCTCCTCGACGGGCTCCCCGGTGCCGGAGTCATCCAGGTCGAGATTGCACTGCATGATGTAACCGGCGGATTGGCTGGTGGACCACGACAGGATGACATTCGCGCCGTTCAAGGCGATGGAGAAGGAGGGCACTGCCGGCAGAAGCACGACGAGCCCGGCCAAGCTCACGGCTGACGAGCTGCGAGTTGGTTTCAACTGGGCGTCAGTCACGCCTCCGGCTCCGCCCCAACTGGGAATTACCACTGCTGCCAACCTCATCACCGTCTAGTGGCCAACCAACGCCCCTGTCTTTGTGCTCCAAAGCACACCTGCCCTCACCGCTCCCGTCACCTGGCACACCGAGACTACCTCGCCCGATACCAGTGGCACTAATCACATCTTCCTGGTTTACGCCACCAACACCGCGCGCTTCTTCCGGCTCACGCAGCAGAATTGACATCTCCCCTGCCCTGCGACACTCTCGGCTCATGGCAAAGCCAGCTTTGGGCCGCAGCCTGGGGGTGTTGTTGGGCGACAGCCCAATCGCCAAACCGCCAGCCGGGGCGCCCATCACACATACAGCTTTGGACGCCGCATTGGCGACCGACGGGCGTGCACGCGTGCAGCGCGTCCCCCTGGGTACCATCCGCCCGTGCCCCTTGCAGCCGCGGAAGGATTTCTCGCCTGAGGCGTTGCGCGAGTTGGCTGATTCGATCAAGGAACAAGGGATTGTTCAGCCGCTGATTGTCCGCGATCGGAACGGCCACCTGGAACTCATCGCCGGCGAACGCCGGTGGCGCGCTGCCCAACTACTCGGGCTGGCCGAAGTCCCTGTGATTCTGCGGGAGGCGGATGACCGGGCGGTGCTCGAACTGGCCCTTATCGAGAACTTGCAGCGCGAGAATCTTAACCCGATTGAGGAAGCCCACGGCTACGCGCAGCTTATCGAGCAGTTCCAACTTAAGCAGGAGGAGGTTGCGACCAAAGTCGGCAAGAGCCGGGCTGTTGTGGCCAACGCCCTGCGCCTGCTGAAGCTCCCCTCCCCCATCCAGGTCAGCCTCCGCGATGGGCGGCTTTCGGTTGGCCATGCTAAGGTCATTCTGGGCCTGGCCGGGGAGGCGCAGCAGAAACTGGCGGCCGATCGCATCCTCAGAGAAGGGCTCAACGTGCGCCAGACCGAGGCCCTGGTGGCCCGCCTGCAGGCCCGCGAGACGGGCACGGTTGGCCAACCCATACCTCCGCTGCCGCCGCCCCGAGATGCCCATGTCGCGAGCCTGGAGAACCAACTGAGAGAGCGCCTCGGGACTAAAGTTCATCTGCGCTACGCGAAGGGCAGAGGCGCTCTTGAAATTGCTTTCTTCAGCGATGCCGAGCTCGAGCGCATCCTGCAAGTCCTCGGTGTAAGCCCAGGCTAATCCGCCTGCAATTGATCGAGCCCTTACCGCCTGCTTTAGCAAACAAACATGACTGCACTTAAAGACCCAGCTCAACTTGAACAGGCAGCCGTCCAGCTTCAGGCCGCCGCCAGCCGCGTCGGCCAGATGACCGCCTTCGTCGGCCTGGACGGCTTCGTGGACGATATTCTGCACGTTGTGGACAAGCGCGAGAGCGCGGACAAGTATGTCCGCCTCCCGACCATCGCCCAACTCGCCGAGCGGCTCGCCGGTGCCGCCGGGCGCAGCACAAACATCGAGCTTGTCAGCCAGCTTAACAAACTCGGCGGCAACGGTCCCATCATGGCTAATGCGCTTGCCAGCTTTGGCCTCAAGGTCACCTACCTCGGCATTCTCGGCTATCCGAACCTGCATCCAGTCTTCGCCGAGTTCGCCAAACGTGCCGAGGTCCATTCCATCGCCGAGCCGGGCTACACCGACGCCCTTGAGTTCGAGGACGGCAAGATCATGCTCGGCAAGCACCAGTCGCTGAGGCAGATGAACTGGGAGAACATCAAGGGGCGGTTCGGCCTGGACCAGTTCATTGCTAGATTCGAGAGCGCCGACCTGGTGGGATTTGTGAACTGGACGATGCTTACACACATGAGCGAGATCTGGGCCGCGGTCCTGAAGGAGGTGTGCCCCCGCCTCGAAGGCCCCCGCCGCAAGCTCTTCGTTGACCTCGCCGATCCTGAGAAGCGCACCAAGGCCGACATCCAGGGTGCGCTGGAACTGGTCGCCGCCTTCCAGAAGTACTTCGACGTAGTGCTCGGCCTCAATGAGAAGGAAGGCATTGAGATCGGCAAGACGCTGGGCCTGAGCACCGCCGACCATTCCCCCGACGGCTTGCTGAAGCTCTGCCAGGACATCCACCAACGCGTCCGCGTGGACACGGTCATCGTCCATCCCACCGCCTACGCGCTGGCCTCCGGCCCCGACGGCATCGCTCTGGTCCATGGGCCCTTCACGCCCAAGCCCAAAATCACCACCGGCGCGGGGGATCACTTCAACTCCGGCTTTTGCCTCGGCAAGCTGCTGGGTTTCCCAACTGATCGTTGCCTGCTGACAGGGGTCACGACCAGCGGCTTCTACGTGCGCACCGGGCAAAGCCCGGCCATAGCCGACCTGGCCGAGATGCTGCGCCACTGGCCCGCCTGATCATGCCACTCGTCGTTGTCAGATACGGCACGCCGGTGCTCCGCCAGAAGGGCGCGCGCATCGAGAACATAACGCCGGCGATCAAACAGCTTGCCGCGGATATGCTCGAAACCATGTACGCGCAACGGGGCGTCGGCTTGGCCGCGCAGCAGGTTGGCGTCGCCGTGCAATTGGCAGTCGTTGATGTTCGAGGTGTGACGGACCGGCCGTCGTCGCTTGAGCTTTCCGGCAAGCCCACCGACGTCAACGGTTTCATGCCGCTGACCCTGGTCAACCCTGAAATCACGCCTGTCAGCGGGGCGGTAACCGGCCCGGAAGGCTGCCTGAGCTTCCCCGAGATATACGCGGACATTTCCCGCCTCGACGTCGTGGACGTGAAGACGCTCAATTTGGAAGGCAAGCTGGTCGAGTTCCGCTGCGGCGGCCTGCTCTCCCGCGCCATCCAGCACGAGTGGGATCACCTCCACGGCATTCTCTTCATTGACCGGATGGACAGGAAAACCAAAGCTGAACTCAGGCCTGAACTGGAGTCGCTTATGGCTGAAACCAAGGCGATGCTTGGGCGATAGCTATCTCCTGTAATAATCCGGCACGTTGATCCGGCCGGCAATAATCTCCGCTTTGAGTTCGTCGGCCCGCTTGCGTACCGGCTCGGTAAGAAGCTTCGCGTTGTATTGGTCAAAGGCATAGTCCACGCCCTGGTTTGCCAGCCCAAACCATTTTACCCCGCCGGTGAACTTGCCCGCTTTGGCCTCGGCAATGGTGTTGAACACCGCCTCATCCACCCGCTTCAACATGCTCGTCAGAATCAAGCCCGGCTTGGTCCAGTTCTGGTTGGCGTCCACACCGATGGCAAACTTCTGCTTCTCCTCCGCCGCGTCGAACACCCCCAGCCCCGAAGCTCCCGCCGCTGCGAAAATCACATCAGCTCCTGCCTCATACTGCGAGATGGCCAGTTCCTTACCTTTGGGAGGATTATTCCACGCCTCGCTCGTCATCCCGACAAAGTTCGCCAGGACCCCGATCCGCGGGTTGACCTTCTTTGCGCCCGCCTGGTAACCCAACTCGAACCGGCGGATTAAAGGAATATCCATTCCCCCGACGAAGCCGATCTTGCCCGTCTTACTGGTCATCGCCGCAATGGCGCCGACTACATACGCCCCCTCGTGCTCCTGAAACATGAGCGACCGGACGTTCTGGCCTTCGACTTGCGCATCCACAATCGCGAAATGACGCTTCGGAAACTGTGCGGCGACCTTTTGCACTGCCTCCTTTTGGGCGAAGCCTATCCCGAGAATAAGGTCAAAGTCGCGCTGCGCAAAGGCCCGCAGCATGGGCTCGAACGCATTGTCGTCAGGTGCCTCGACACACTTCAATCCAATCCCCAGCTTGTTCCTGGCGCGGCTGGCGCCTTCAAAGGCCGAGGAATTGAAGGATTTATCGTCCTTGCCGCCCCGGTCCAAAACCAACCCGATCCTAAACTCCCCTCCAGTCAACTGCGCTGAGACTGCCAGCGTTGACATCATCACCACCGTCAATTTCCCAAGCATCCTCAGAATTCCCCAGCAGTCGTAGCGTTTCATACCCCACTCTTTAGGTGCAACGCTCCTCCGGGTCAACCCTGACCCTGCCGCCACGCGGTCTGCGGTCGCTTTCCCGGGTGAACCACCGGACCGCACGCACAGGGCATCATGCAGCAAGGCAGGGACACGAAAGCCTTCGATAGCAGGGACATTTCCCCCCCGTCTATCCCCCCATCTATCGAGATGACAAGTGAGGCCAGACAGGTTAGTGTATGATTTGAGATTCATGAAACGCAATGGGACACCGCTACCGGCAACCGTGTTGGAAGCTGAGCTGAAAAGACTTGCCGCTTTGGTTCGGGAACGGCGCAAGCAACTGAGCCGCCTGGCTAAGTGCCCTAACAAGGATTGTCCCTGCCGTTTCGTTTGGAGAGAACATGTCGAAATGAACCTGGCGGGCCAGATCGTGAAGATCCGCAGGCAGGTCCGCAGCAACCCCGCCGAGCCCGCCAGCTTGAAGAGACGCCCTGCCCGCATTTCGAGCTAGCGCGGGATTTTCGGGCATTCAGAACCGTCAAAGGGCTGCCCTCTCGGTCCCTTGACCCGGATATTCTCTGCGTTCGCAACTGTAAACACGCGATAGGTCCTCACTCCTTAAGCTGGACTTACACTGCCTGCACGGCATCCTTGCAACATGCATAAGTTATCCAACGAGAGGGCGTCAGCCAGAATTGCGTCCAAAGTCAGCCTCGATTTTCCCGAGCTTAGTGCGTGGGCACTTTGCGTTGCATGCCTTTTCGCCTTTGCAGTCGCTCCGACAGCCCAAGCGCAGTTAGCCCCGGGGCCATACGAGATCCTTCCGTTTGACGACGGTTGCATCATCGAGGGGTTCAAGGACCTGGACCCCAGGGCCAATTACCTTGCTGACTGGACCGGGTACTCGTACGTAAAGGGCTCCGGGTGGTATCTCGAGTCTCCCCACTGTTACGATGCGCATTCAGGCACGGATTTCTCGATGCAAACTGGGACCCCCCTCCGCGCCGCCGCCTCAGGAACCGTGACCGCCCTTGTGAACACTTACGCCCGCAATCAAGTAGACAACACTTCCGGCAATTATGTCCGTATCGCGGTGGACGCGGTCAGTCCGAATGGCGAATCGCTTGACCTGACGTATTGCCACATGTTGACGGTATCAGTAACCGTGGGCCAGCATGTAACTGCAGGGCAGGTCGTTGGAACCTCGGACAACAATGGCCAGTCCGATTCAGAGCATCTTCATTTCATGACAGCGCTGCGGGGTGGGAACGGCGTGTGCCCCTTCCATTGGGCGCACTTTAAGTACCCGATCATGTTGAACCCAACCGGCACGATGCAGGTGGGCAGGGTGATACGGGTCACCGCCACGAACACCGCCGTGCGCGCTGAGCGCTTCGACACCAGCACACAGATCGCCACGGCCTGGCAGAACCAGCTCTTCTTCTCGGCTTTCCCGAAGCGCGGCTACTACCACGTCTTCATCCCAAACAATGCCTCTTTGCGGCATGGGTTCATCCGGGCCACGGACGCGGAGGAAGTATTCACCGGCACTGTCATCCAGCCGCTACCAGATAACGGCACGTATCTGCCCGGTACTCAGCTCACGAGCAAGTATTCCATTCGCTCCCTGCCCAGCGACGACGCCGGCCAGATCGGGCTGATCTACTTCGGCGGCACGCGCTTCGTGGCTGACCAGGTGTCCGGCGACTATTACCGCATCCCCCTCCCCGGCACATCGGCTACCTGGGGCTGGGTCAAGCCCAACAACAGGATGGTTGTTTACGGGCAGCTTACCAATCCCTCGTTCAACCTGGCCCTCCTGCCCAACAACGAATTCCCCATCCGCGAACGGTTCGCCACCGTGACCAATACATGCATGTTTGGCCGTCCGAAATTCAACCGCTCGATAGTGAAAGCGTTCACGCCCAGCGCCCCCTCCGACGGGGATGGCAAGGTCCTGTTTGTGACCGACGCCACCAACGGTGGAACCGGGACCAGCGAGTCGGTTACGGTCGGCAAGCCTGGCCACAGGAACTACTATGTGCAGTCCGACATGTACTTTGCCTACCAGCCCAGCTACCTCGTTGGCTCTGATTACGAGCGCTACGGCATCTTCCTGCGAGACGACTGCTTTGCCGGGCTCGATACCACCTACGAGGGAGCTGGGAATTGCTACGCTTTGACATGGGATTCCGACGACGGCCGCTTCCGAGCAGGCAAGCTAATGGACGGCACTTGGACCGATTTCTTCTCGACGGCCCAGTACATTCAGGCCAGCGGTTGGCACACGCTCCGCATCGAGGCCAGGGAAAACGAGATCAAGTACTTCCTGGACGGCAATCTGCTGCTCACAGCCACGGACACCACCTTCCCCTGTGGCACCTGCGGCGTCGCCTATAGCTGGCACACCTATAATTCCAGCTACCCCGGCGCCCGCGGAGCTTGCTTTGACAACCTCATCGCCGACACCTTGGACCTGATCCCTCCGAAGTTCCTCGACGTCAATCTGCAGCCTGATGGTCGGGTGCACATGTGGCTCACCGGAAACATCGGTTCGACGGTGGCAGTGGACCGGACTTTGACGCTCACCAACTGGGCCTTCTTCACCAACCTCGTCCACACCAATCGCCTCACGGAGTTCTCCGACGACACCAACGCTACGTCCCGATTCTACCGCGCGCGGCGCCTGCAGTAAGTTGCCTCTCCTCCGGCAGCTTGGGCAGGCAGGACCTTACACTCGCTGCGCCACTATCCTCGAATCGTCGCGGCGATGTAGAAGAGCAGAATAAGGATCACCAGCCCCAAAACCGCGCCCCCCACAATGAAGACTCTGTTGATCCTGTTGTTTCTCTTCGAAAAGCCGGCGCTTTTTGTATCAAATCCGGGGCCGACATGCGTGTAATCGAGTTCGCTCGCCTTTACGCCGCCCGGAATGACGGTTGTGCGGTCGAAGTGCTTCTTGGGCAAGGCCCCAGCCGCATCTGCTTCGAGCCGCATTTGAACTTGCCCTAATCGCAGAATCTGGCCGGGCAGGAGAACCTTCTCGGTCACCGTTTCTGGACCGATGTAGGTCCCGTTAGTGGAATTCAGGTCTCGCACTACGACGTCCCTGCCGCGGAGCAGCACTTCGCAATGGTGGCTGGAGACCGAAGGCTCCACGATTTGGAAGGTGTTGTCCTCCAATCGGCCGATAGTGGTCCTTTCCGCATCGAGCTCCTGCGCCCGTCCCGCCATTCCTGCACTGAGGATAACTAGCTTCAGCATAAATCACCTGAGCGACTCCATTGGGTTCAGCGATCGGTTCACGTCAACCCTGGGCCTGCGAAAAAATGGTCGGGGCGGTGAGATTTGAACTCACGACCTTCTGAACCCCATTCAGACGCGCTACCAAGCTACGCTACGCCCCGAACCACTCGACCGGCTGCAGACCCCGGTCAGACCCAAATAGTAATACGGCGGACTCCGAATTCAAGCCCTAAGATTCCCCAATAAGTCTCCGAAGCCCGGGCATGCATTTGCCGGTCAGTCGGCCTTCTTGCGCACCATCGTATGCGTAGCGTGACCGTAATAGGCCTCAGCGGCTTCCATCAGGGTCTCCGACATAGTAGGGTGTGGATGCACCACCAAGGCTAAGTCTCTTGCCGTAGCGCCCATCTCGACGGCAAGCAAGCCTTCGGCAAGCAGCTCTCCGGCCCCCTGCCCCACGATGCCTACGCCCAGAATGCGCTCGGTATCTGGTTCAATGATCAGCTTCGTTAACCCCTCGGGACGGTCGAAGGTCAAGGCCCGGCCGGAGGCGCTCCAAGGAAACTTGCTCACATGCACTTCAAGGCCCTTTGCCCTCGCCTCCGCCTCAGTCAAGCCGCACCACGCGATCTCCGGATCAGTGAAAACCACCGCCGGGATGGTAACGTCAACAAACGCGCTCTTCTCACCGGCGATAACCTCGACGGCAATACGGCCTTCCTTGGTGGCCTTGTGGGCGAGCAGCACGCCGCCCACGATATCCCCAATGGCGTAGATGGCGGGGTCGGTAGTCTGTTGCTTCTCATTAACATGGATAAACCCTCTTTCGTCGAATGAGACCTTCGTATTCTCCAGGCCAAGGTCCTCGGCGTTTGGGGCCCGGCCAACGGACACCAGGACACGGTCGTAGAGTTCCTCATGCTTCTGGCCATCAGTTTCCGACACCACTCTGATCTGCTTGCCGCTGGTGGACATCTTGCTGACGCGGGTTTTGAGGCGCATTTCCTTGAACGCCTTCCGCGCATAGGCCACGATGGGCCGCGCCAGGTCAGGATCCGCGCCCGCCAGGATACTGTCCAACGCCTCAACGAGAACGACCTTGCTGCCAAAGGTGGCATAGACCGTTCCCAGCTCCATGCCGATGTAGCCACCCCCGATCACCAGCAGGTTCTCAGGGATGTCCTCCAACTCGAGTGCCTCCGTGGAGGTCATCACACGCGGGTTACCCAGGTCGAAATCACGCGGCAGGGCCGGCTTGGATCCGACTGCTATGATCGCGTGATCGTATTGGACAAATCGCTGGCCTTGCTCGGTCTCCACGCGCAGCGCGCGCGAATCTTCGAAGTAGCCACGTCCCTGAATGACCTGCACGCCACGCAGCTTCGCCAGTTGCACAATCCCACCGGACAATCGGGTCAGGATAGACTCTTTCCAGCTTCGCAGCTTGGCCAGGTCCAGTTGCGGCTGCCCGAAAACGATGCCTCGCTGCACCGATTCGCGCGTTGAAGTAATCGCGTGGGACGCGTGCAGCAGCGCTTTGGAGGGAATGCACCCGCAGTTGAGGCAGACTCCGCCCAGGCGCTCGTCGCGCTCCACCAGGGTGACGCGCTTGCCCAGGTCTGCTGCGTAAAAAGCCGCGGCGTAACCGCCCGGCCCCGCGCCTACAACCACAATTTCAGTCTTGATTGGGTCCATAATGATCCTGTCCGTTCATAGCTTCATATCTTCTTCGCGGAAGTTCTCAAAGGCCTGCACAAGGTCCACGGTGAACCGGGCAGCGGCGCCCCCGTCAATAACGCGATGGTCGTAGGAAAGGCCGATTGGCAGCAGCAATCTTGGCTCGATCCGCTTCTCCCGCACGACAGCCTCCATCGCGCCGCGGCCCAGGCCAAGAATGGCCACCTCGGGCTTGTTAACGATCGGCGTGAAGTGTGCTCCGCCGATGCCACCTTGGTTCGAGATGGTAAACGTGCCACCGTGGAGCTGCTCCGCTGAGAGTTTGCGCTCGCGCGCTTTGCCGGCCAGGTCTTCCAGTTCGCGCGACAGCTCAAGCAGGTTCTTTTTATCCGCGTCGCGCAGGACCGGCACAATCAGCCCTGCCTCAGTATCCACGGCAATCCCGATATGGTAATACTCCTTGAGCACAACCTCGCGCGCGGCTTCATCAAGGCTGGCATTGAAGATTGGGTGTTTCCTGAGCGTATCAACAACGACCTTTAGCGCAAACGAAGTCAATGTGAGCCTGGCCCCTCGCTGCTCGTAGGCCGGGGCATACTTCTTCCGCAAAGCAGTCACGGCTGTGATATCCGCCTTGTCAAACTGAGTGACCCGCGGAGTCGTGTTCCAGCTCTCAACCATGCGGCGCACAATAACCTCGCGGAGCGGAGAAAGCGGCTTTCTTGAAACCGGTCCCCACTTCGAGAAGTCCACCTGCTCGGCTGGCTTGGGGGCCGGTTCGCCGCCGGCAGGCCGGCGCACGGCGGCTAGCCGCTGCAGTTTCTGAATGTACTCGCGCACATCCTCCAGCAGAACTCGGCCACCGCGCGCGCTGCCCGCCACACGGTCCAGGTCAATGCCCAAGTCCCGTGCCAGCTTGCGGATGGACGGAGCCGCCATGGGAGGCATGCCCGCCCTCCGCTCGGTGTGGGGTTCCCCCGGATCTGCCTCGGGAGCAGGCGCCTGTTCGGGCGAGGGTGTTTGAATCAGTCGCTCGCGGCCTGGCCGGGTTGCCGGCGCCGAAGGCGCGGCTGGGGCACCCGTTGAGGCGGCATCGGCTAACGAGAGAATTCGCTGGCCGACCTTGATCTTATCGCCCGCTTTTACGAAGACTGCGGCGACAGTTCCAGCAGCATTAGCGGGAATAGTAGCGACAGCCTTTTCGTTCTCGAGTTCGAGCACCGGCTGGTCTTTGGTGATCGTGTCACCTGCTTTAACGAACACGTTGACCACGGTGCCGGAATCAGCGCCTTCGCCCAAAGGCGGAAGTTTCATATCCATAAGTCTATAAAGTATCAATTCAGACCAACATAGAAGGGCTACATGCGAGCTAGACCTGGACAAGCTCCGGATGCGCCTTCTCCGGGTCTACGCCCAGGTCTTTGACTGCTTTGGCTACAATCCGCCTGTCCAACTGGCCCTGTTCGGCCAGCGTGTATAAAGTGGCGATCACAGTCATCTCGGCGTCCACCTCGAAGAAACGGCGCAGCCTCCGGCGAGTGTCGCTGCGGCCATATCCGTCAGTTCCCAGTGTCGTCAAGCCGCCCGGCACCCACGGCGCAATCTGGTCGGGCACAATCTTCATGTTGTCCGACACGGCAACAAAGGCCCCATTCTCCTTCGCCAGCACGCTTTCCAGGTAGGATTTCCGTGGCGGGTCCGCCGGGTGCAACATGTTCCAACGCCTGGCTTGCAGCGCGTGGTTGCGCAGCAGCTTGTAACTGGTCACGCTCCAGACATCCGCTGACACGTCGAAGCGCTCCTCCAGAATTTCCTGAGCCCGCAGCGTTTCGCGAATGATAGGGCCGCTGCCAAGGAGGTGGGCCTTCATCGCTTTCTTCTCAGGGCCAGGTCTGAACCTGTATAGCCCTTTCAGGATGCCCTCTGCCACCCCCTCGGGCATGGCTGGCATCTCGTAGTTCTCGTTGTAGAGAGTGAGGTAGTAGAACAAGTCCTCGCCCTCGGCATACATGCGCCGCAGCCCGTCAGCGACAATCACTGCCAGTTCATAAGTGAACGCCGGGTCGTAGGTCAGCAGGGTTGGGATCGTGCTCGACAGGATCAGACTGTGGCCATCCTGGTGCTGGAGGCCTTCTCCATTGAGGGTGGTGCGCCCCGAGGTCGCGCCACATAGAAACCCCCGTGTCCGCATATCCCCCGCAAGCCACATCAGGTCACCAATGCGCTGGAAGCCAAACATCGAGTAATAGACATAGAAGGGGACCATCTGCACGCCATGGGTTGCGTAGGCGGTGCCCGCTGCCACGAATGATGCCATCGCCCCCGCTTCGGTAATACCTTCCTCGAGGATCTGGCCGTCTTTCTTCTCGTTGTAGTAGAGCAGCGATTTTCCGTCTACCGGTTCGTAAAGCTGTCCCTTGGACGAGTATATGCCGATCTCGCGGAACAGCGCGTCCAGACCAAATGTGCGCGCTTCGTCAGGAATAATCGGCACAATCTGGCGGCCGATGGTCTTGTTGCGAATGAGCGTGCCCAACAAGCGCACCAACCCCATGGTCGTGGACATCTCCGTGTGCGCTGTGCCTTTGAGCAAATCGCTCAGGGCGTCGAGCTTTGGCACTTCAAGCGGCTGGACCTTGACCACGCGTCGCGGAAGAACGCCGCCGAGCTTCTTGCGCAGCCCCAACAGGTACTGCGTCTCAGCGCTTTCCGGGGCCGGCCGGAAGAACGGCGTTTCCGCTATTTCTTCATCGGCGATGGGGATGCCGAACCGAGCGCGGAACTCGCGCAACTCCTTCTCGTTGAGCTTCTTCTGTTGGTGCGTGATATTCCGGCCTTCCCCGGCCTCGCCCAGCCCGTAGCCCTTGACCGTCTTGGCCAGGATAACTGTCGGCTGGCCTTTATGCTCCACCGCGGCCTTATAGGCGGCATACACCTTGCGCGAGTCATGCCCTCCTCGCAGCAGCTTGCGAATTTGCTCGTCTGTCAGGTGGTTGACCAACTCAAGCAGTTCGGGATACTTACCGAAAAAGCGCCGCCGCGTGTAACTGCCCGGCTCGACCGAGAACTTCTGGTAATCGCCGTCCACGGCCTCCTCCATCCGCTTGAGCAACAACCCCGTGTTGTCGGCTGCCAGCAACTTGTCCCAATCCGAGCCCCAGATCACTTTGATGACATTCCAGCCCGCCCCTTGGAACGCCGCCTCCAACTCCTGGATGATCTTACCGTTACCGCGGACCGGCCCGTCCAGCCGTTGCAGGTTGCAGTTCACCACCCAGATGAGGTTATCGAGCCCTTCCCGCGCCGCCAGCGTCAGCGAGCCCAGTGTCTCCGGCTCATCAGTTTCGCCGTCGCCGATGAATGCCCACACCTTTGGCTCATCACCGCTGATGACGCCACGCGCGCGCAAGTAGCGATTGAAGCGCGCCTGGTAAATCGAGAGCAGCGGCCCCAGCCCCATAGACACCGTCGGAAACTGCCAGAACTCCGGCATCAGATACGGGTGCGGGTAAGAGGATAGCCCCCCACCCTCCACCAACTCCTGGCGAAAGTTGTGCAGATGTCGCTCCTCCAACCGGCCTTCCAGAAATGCACGCGCATAAACCCCCGGCGTCGCGTGCCCCTGAAAGAATACCATATCGCCGACGAAGTCCTCCGTTCGCCCGCGGAAGAAGTGGTTGAAGCCCACTTCGCAGAGGGTGGCAGACGAGGCGTAGGTCGAGATATGCCCACCCAGGCCGCTATGTTCCCGGTTCGCGTTGACTACCATCGCCATCGCATTCCACCGGACCAAACTCTTGATGCGCCGCTCCATTTCCCAGTCGCCGGGGAACGGTGCCTCCTTATCCGCAGGAATAGTGTTGATGTAGGGCGTGCTGACCACATGCGGCACTTCCATGCCCCGCGCGCGCAGCCGATCCGTGAGCCCGTCCAGGAACCGGGCTGTCTTCTGCGGTCCCTGGTCCTTGAGCGCGAACTCGAGCACCATTTCCAATGCCTCCAGCCATCGTTCCTCCTCGCTCTGCTGCGCCGCCGACGGCAAGGCTACAGCGGGCACTGGGCGCTTCTCTTTTGTCTTTGCCACTTTCACGTTGTTAATAAAGGACTACTTACTTAAACTCTCTTTGGCCGCGCGTCAAACGGCTCCGCTGACCCCAGATTACAGCGCACGTTCGGCCCGTTGTCAGCCAAATACTGCGCCACATGAAACTCTGCGACCTTACGCTGCCGACGCCCGAGGAGAACCTTGCCGCCGATGAAGCCCTCCTCGACCTGTGCGAGGCTGGCGGCAGCGACGAACTGCTCCGCTTTTGGTCGTCCCGGCGGCACTTCGTTGTCCTTGGCTACGGCAACAAAGCCGCCACCGAGGTCAACCTTCCCATCTGCCGCAAGCTGGACATCCCTGTCTTGCGCCGCTGCACTGGGGGCGGCACTGTGCTGCAAGGCCCTGGTGTGCTCAACTACTCCCTGGTTCTGCGCATCTCAGATGACGGCCCGTGCCACAGCATCTCGGCCGCCAACCGGTTCATCCTCGAACGCCACCGCGACGCCCTGACCCCCGCCATCCCGGCACCGGTCGAGTGGCGGGGCCAGACCGACCTTGCGATTGGCGGACTCAAGTTCGCTGGCAACGCCCAGCGCCGCCGCCGCCGTTTCCTGCTCTTCCACGGGTCACTACTCCTGAACCTTGATTTCACCCTGGTCCAGAAAGCCCTCCCCCAGCCCTCCCGACAGCCGGACTATCGCCTCAACCGCGCCCACTCCGATTTTCTGCTCAATCTCAATGTCCCGCAGGACACCGTGAAAGCCGCCCTGGCCACAACCTGGAACGCCGTAACACCCCTCACCTCAATTCCCTTGGAACGCATCGCCCGCCTGGTCGCCGAAAAGTACTCGCTCGAACAGTGGAACTTGCGCATTTAGTCGCCCTCCGATGGGCAGAGAATCACTTTCGTTACTGCGCGAATCCTGATCAAGCAGCCTTCAGGTTGCCGTTGCGCAAGCCCGACCTCGTCGAATTACCTTGAACCCTGCACTTGGTCCACTGATCTTGAACGCGAGCATGATGAACACTGTGCACAAGCTGATCCTCCCTCCCCTCGCCGCTCTATGTCTGGTGACTGGCTGCACGCGCATGCCTCACACCCCTGCGTCAACGCAATCTCTCCAGATCGGCGCGGCTGAGACAGACATCACGCCACCTGTGGGCTATCGCCTGGCTGGGTACTTCAACGAGCGGCTTTCGACCGGCATTCATGACCCCCTGCATGCCAAGGCCCTTGTGCTACGCCAAGGCGCTGAACAGCTTGCAATCGTATGCTGCGACCTGATTGATGCTTCGTTGAGCGTGACAACCAATGCGCGCGCGCGCGCCAGCCAGCTTACCGGCATTCCCGTGCCCAACATCGTCATCTGCGCCACCCACACCCACACCGGACCGCTCTACGAAGGGCCGTTACGTGCGCATTTCCACGAAACCGCCCTCAAGCGGGGCCCAACCGATCCACAGGAACAGTTGGATTACGCGGCATTTCTAACCGAGCGCCTGGTGAGCACAATCGCCGAGGCGCAAGCCAACCTGCGGCCTGCGCAACTCCAGGCCGGCATCGCGCAACAGGAAGGGCTTTCCTTCAACCGCCGCTTCTGGATGAAGAACGGGAAAGTCGTCTTCAACCCAGGCCGCCTTAATCCCGACATCGTGCGCCCGGCCGGACCGATTGATCCGGATGTGGGCATCCTGTTGGCGCGTGAACTGGGCGCGCCGCAGCCGTTCGCAGGGCTGACCGTGTTTGCGGTGCATTCGGACACCGTGGGCGGCACGGAATACAGCGCCGACTACGCCTATTTCCTCGAGCAAACCCTGCGCCACGCGTTTGGCCAGCATTTTATTTCCGCGCTGGGCCTCGGCACGTGCGGCGACCTCAATCACATCAATGTGAACGAACCCGCAATGCCGCGCGCCAAGTTCGATATCCCAAAGCGCATCGGCGGCACGCTGGGCCAGGTGGTGATTGAGCACGCGCAGAGTCTGCCAGTCGTCTCCCGGCCGGCGCTTGCGGCGCGCAGCACGATCCTCCAGGTGCCATTCCAACAGGCCACTCCGGAGCAGGTCGCCGACGCGCGCCGGGTCATGGAGAAGTTCAACGATGCAAGCGTGCCGTTTCTGACCAAGGTCGCCGCCGTCCGCACGCTTGACCTGGTCAGCCTCAGCGCGCGCTACCCGATGGAAGTGCAGGTGTTCCGCCTCGATGCCGAAACGGCGATAGTCTGTCTGCCGTGCGAAACCTTCGTCGAGCTGGGTTTGGCCATCAAACGCGCGTCGCCCTTCAAACGCACGCTGGTGATAGAAATCTGCAATGACCGCCCCAGCTATATCCCCACGCTGAAGGCCTTCGGCGAAGGCAGCTACGAGGTCACCAACGCCCGCGCCAAGCCGGGCGCCGGCGAGATGCTCGTGGATGCGGCGGTGAGGTTGTTGAAGGAACTCAAGCCGTAGGCGTCTCCCCTCGACTGTCATGCGCGTTGTCTTGGGAAAGGCTGTTTCTGTCCGCTTCGCAAGGCGCAGGAACCTCCAATATCCAACATCGAACCTCCACCCCCCAAGGATCTCCCGCGTGGCACCCCCACGAGGTTCGGTGTTGGATGTTGGCTGTTGGATGTCCCCCTTCACCCCATGGGCTCAAGGACCGAAGATTCTCAACTCTTGGGCTCCTGCCTTCTACCTATGAGTTCCTCTCGCTCCCACAGCCCAGGTCTCCTGCCGACCCTTGGCCTCTTTACCACGGTCATGCTGGTCATTGGGGGCGTCATCGGCTCGGGCATCTTCCGTAAGCCGGGGGTCATGGCTGCGCAAGTCGGGTCACCTGAGTTGCTGCTCGGTGTTTGGGTGCTGGCCGGCGTGCTCACCCTGTTTGGCGCACTGACCAACGCCGAAATCGCCAGCATGATCCCCGAGACCGGCGGCCAATACATCTACTTCGAGCGCATGTACGGCCCCTTCTTCGCCTTCCTTTATGGCTGGGCCATTTTCGCCATCATCCAGTGCGGCTCCATTGCCGCCATCACCTACGTCTTTGCCGAATACGCCACGCAGTTCGTCAGCCTGCCTGAGTTCCCTGCAGCGGTTGCCGCGTGGTCCTTTCACGTGCCCTTCGTGGGGGACGTGACGCCGCTCAAGGAGATCGGTATCAAGGGCCTGGCCGCGGCCATGATTGTCCTGCTGACCGCGGTCAACTACGTTGGCGTTCGGTTCGGCGGCTGGGTGCAAAATGTATTCACAGTGGCCAAAGTTGCCGCAATGCTGTTGCTGGTGGCGGGCGCGTTTTGCCTGCCGACGGGTGGCGCGGTCGCCAATCTCACCGCCCCGAGCGCCACAGTTCATCTAAGCGGCCTAGGCCTCTTGGCCGGCATCGCCGCCGCGCTCCAAGGCGCTTTCTGGGCCTACGACGGCTGGAATAAACTCACCTACATCGCCGGTGAAGTGAAGCAGCCGCAGCGCAATATCCCGTTGGGCCTGCTCTGGGGCATGGTGATCGTCACCGCCATTTACCTCCTCATCAACGTCGCCTACGCCTACGTGCTGCCCATTGACCAAATGGCCCAATCGAAGCTCGTCGCCGCCGACGTAGCAGAGCGGTGTTTCATCGGCGGCGGACGCTGGATCGCCGCCGCCGTGATGATCTCGACGTTCGGCACCGCCAACGCCACCATTCTGGCCACGGCGCGCCTTTACTTCTCAATGGCCCAGAATGGCTGCTTCCCGCGTCGCCTGGCCAACGTCCACCCGCGTTTTCACACCCCTGCCGCCTCGCTTGTTGCGCAAGGATCCTGGAGCATCCTGCTGCTGCTCAGTGGCACCTTCGACACCCTCACGGACACCCTCATCTTCGTAAGCTGGGTCTTCTACTGCCTGGGCGCTTACGGCATCTTCGTGTTGCGTCGAAAGATGCCCGACGCACCCCGCCCTTACAAAGTCCCCGGCTACCCGCTGGTGCCGTGGATCTTCGTCATCTTCTCCGCGCTCTATCTCCTCTTCACGGTCTACAATGATGTAATCAGCTACCGGACGGCTGTGGCCGCGGGCATGCCGGCGATGATTAACTCTGCCTTCGGCACTGCCCTGACGCTGGTCGGTGTTCCCATTTACCTCTTCTACCGCGCCCGGCAGCGTCGTCAGTCCCAAGGCGACCGCCGCCGAGGGTTGTGACGCTAGACGCGCCCAAGCCACGCAGGTTGCTGGCTTGGCCAACTGGAATGGCTAAGCCTTGTTCAGGATGGCGGCGATATCGGAATCGGCATCCTTGATCGGCATGAGATTGAACTTCTCCACCAACACGTTCAGGACGTTGGGCGTGACAAACGCTGGCAACGTCGGCCCCAGCCGGATATTGCGCATGCCCAGGTAGAGCAGCGTCAGGAGCACCGCCACCGCCTTCTGCTCATACCACGAAATCACCAGCGACAATGGCAGGTCGTTGACCCCGCAATTGAAGGCCTTGGACAACGCCACTGCAATTTGGATGGCGGAGTAGGCATCATTGCACTGCCCAATATCCAACAGGCGCGGTATCCCGCCGATGGTCCCGAAATCCAGCTTGTTGAAGCGATACTTGCCGCAGGCCAAGGTCAAGACGATGCAATCCTTCGGCAGCTTCTCGGTAAACTCGGTGTAGTAATTGCGCCCCGCTCGAGCGCCGTCGCAACCGCCTACCAGAAAGAAGTGTCGGATAGCGCCGCTCTTGACCGCCTCGATCACTTTGTCCGCCACGCTCAACACCGCATTGTGGCCGAACCCGACCAGGATGGTCTTCTCCGGGCCGTCTTGTGTAAAGCCCGGAGCGGCCAGCGCCGCTTCGATCACCGGCGTGAAATCGCGGTTGGCGATATGCGGGATGCCCGGCCAGCCCACATGGCCGGCGGTAAAAATGCGCTGCTTGTAGGCTTCCTGGGGCTCCTGCAGGCAGTTGGTCGTCATGAGAATCGCACCGGGAAACGCGCGGAATTCGTCCCGCTGATCCTGCCACGCGCCGCCGTAATTGCCCGCCAGGTGCTTGTACTTCTTGAGCCTGGGGTAACCGTGTGCCGGCAGCATCTCGCCGTGCGTATAGACGTTAATCCCCTTGCCCTCTGTTTGGTCCAGCAACTGCTCCAAGTCCTTCAGGTCATGGCCAGAGATAAGAATGGCTTTGCCTTTGAGCGGCTCGACGCGCACCGACGTGGGCACAGGATGACCGTAGGTGCTTGTGTGGGCCAAGTCCAGAATCTCCATCGCCTTGAGATTGATCTCGCCGCACTTGAGGCACATCCCCAGCAGTTGGTCCACGGTAGGGGTTTCTTCCGCAAGGCAGCTCAGCGCTTCCGCAAAGAAAGCATAGACGGCCTCCGCCTGCTGTCCGAGAATCTGCGCGTGATCCGCATAGGCAGCTGCGCCTTTGATCCCATAAACCAGCAATTCCTGCAAGCCGGTGATGTCTGGCCCGCACTTGTCATTGCGGGACAGGATCGAAACCGCTCGACCTTGCTCGACCAGCCCGGCCTGAGTCGGCGCCGGCGTCCAGGTAGCCGGGCCGGCCAACATCTCGGGAGTCCGTCCGGCCCGACGGGCCGCCCCCTCATAGAGCGTTTTGGCCGTGTCTCGCACCCGCGCCGCTTCGCGCACCGCCGCCTCAATGGCCGCCGCGTCAAAATTCACGTTGGTGACAGTGATGAATAGGGCCTTCAGGATAAACCGGTCTACGGCGGAGTCTTTGGCCCCCAGGGCGCGGGCCCGGTGCGCGTATTGGGCAATGCCCTTGCTGGCGTGGATCAGGAGGTCCTGAAGGATAGCGCTGTTCTCATCCTTGCCGCAGACCGAAAACTCGCTGCAGCCCTTGCCTCTGGAGGTCTGTTCACATTGATAACAAAACATGTCTTTATTTGTTTGCGTTCTATTCGTTTATGTTCCGCCGCCGGTCACACTAACCGTCAGCCGTTTGTCTAAGGACATTATGCCATCGTCCGCCCAAGGCAACCTTGACCTAAGTCATGCTCTGGAAACTAAACCCACAAGGGCGCCAACGCCACAACAGAAACGCCTATTTCGACGCCCCGGGCGCTTCTCAATTCGTGGCAGCGTCTCGAAGCTGGGTGGCATGCGGCACCGTTTCACGGCGTCTCGAAAGCGGGCTGCGACGCGGCCCCCTGGTCATGCACGCCGTCCCAAACCCATGCCAGCCAAGCCCCGTCGGGAAGCAATCCGCGCCCTTCCGCCCCGCACTGGAGCAACCGCCTGTCAGCACGGCACTTCCGTACCTTCTACGCACTCACACCCCGCCCTCCTGTCATCGTCCGCCCCCCGTCCCGCTACCGTAGTACCTCTAACCCCGGGTTAGAGGTACTACGGTAGCGGGACGGGGAGGCAACGGCGTTCCTGCCAACCCATTTCGGGCGGTAGCAGCGTCTTGAAGCTGCTGTTGGGAGGTGCCAATGCCACACCGCGGTCGCTTAACCGCTTTTCTGGCGCCTATGCCCCGGAAAAGGCCGGTCAAATACTGGGCTGCGCCTGGGCGCCCCACCACCCGGTCGCTCTACGTCTTGCAGCGCCGCAGGTCGCAGACTATTTCCTTGAATCTCTGGCGCAAATGCTGCACAAGAGGCCGCATAGACCATGAAACCGATCCTTCCTCTCGGGCTGGTTGTTGTGCTCGCCAGGTTCCTTCTCCTGCCGCGCTCTCTTTGGGCCACTGAGTCTCCCTACCTTTACGGAATCTTCAATGGCGGCGACCCCACCCCGGCAGACGCGTCAGAATACCTCGGTCACATCAGCAATGGGGCCGGGCCGGGTTGGGTCACCGTCACTGTGTCCATTGGCACAAACACCAATGATACCTGGGGCGTGGATTACCGGTTCCTTAGCGGTCAGGGCCACACCGTCATCTGCCGCATCAATCACGGCTATTTCCCCAACGGCACCATTCCCCCGACCAACGGCTATGATGCGTTCGCCATTCGCTGCGCCAGTTTCGTGGCCAACTCGCGTGGCTGCTCCATCTGGACCATCGGCAATGAGTTGAACATCTCTGGTGAATGGCCCTACGAACCGGACCAGGGCAAATGTGCCTACGTTACGCCGGCCAATTACGCGCGCTGTTTTCGCAAAGTCTATAATGCCATAAAGGCCGTGCGCCCGAACGACAAGGTGTTGCCGGCGGCGCCAGCCTGTTTCTCCGGCCCCTTCGGCGCCGGCACGAATCCTTATATGGGCACCAATTATGCCTACGACCCCAACCCGCTGACGTGGGTCCAGCACCTCAATCACATACTCACCGCCATCACCAATACGGGTCCGAACCCCTGCCCGCCGGACGGCATCGCCCTGCATGTCTCCTCGCGTGGTTACACGTGTCAAGCCATCCACAGCACCGAGAAATTCACCGGGGGCGCGGCTGGCCTGTACAAGAGTTTCTACGTCTATAAAGACTGGGTAAACCTGGGCATTCCCCCCGCCCTTTACCACCTGCCACTCTACGCCACCGAGTGCAACGGCTACTACTACTGGAAAGGCGGCCATTGGGAAAGCCCGCAGTCGCACTATGAGCCCGGCTGGCACGCCGGATTCGAGAAAGTGATTTGGGCGGATTTGGATTGTGGCCGGGTCGGCAGCGCAGCTGAGCGGGCAGTCCAAGCGGGCGTATTGACGCCTGGATCGGCCCTGTGGGTAAAACCCGGCCGGG
>Ga0209201_1001309_pt1 | contig 29411 bp, 19 predicted proteins | sample AD_UKC055_MetaG_FD_184411 | JGI IMG/M metagenome (GOLD analysis project Ga0209201, IMG submission 184411) | Active sludge microbial communities of municipal wastewater-treating anaerobic digesters from USA - AD_UKC055_MetaG (SPAdes) (version 2) | ecosystem: Engineered > Bioreactor > Anaerobic >...
GCTGGGACAAGCGTTTCATGAGATTCTGAATCGGCACTTCCATGAATAGCTCGATTTTACAGGCTTCTCCAAGCCAAGTTGACAGGGTCTGGCATTTCAAGTGATGCGCGAATGCTGTCACCTGGCCCGTAATCGTAATTCGTAATCGTAATTCGCAATCGTGCTCGTAATCGTGTTCGTCATCGAGGCGCAAGGTGGGTGGGTGAATGAACGCTACCGATAACGATTTGAAGCACCCGGAACCTGCGAACCTGTGAGCCCGCAGACCCGGAACCTGCGAACCCACGAATCTGCGAACCTTTAAACTTTCCAACTTTCCAACTTTCCGACTTTCCAACTTTGCCCAAATCCCTTGTTTTTGATGATTTGACAATATTTTCACGAATTTGTGATACAGGTCATACTTTGACCCGGTGATGCGCATATGATAAGGTCGCGTGATGATAGGAAAGGGTGGTTATCATGTTTGACCTGACTCGGTTGACCTATTGCGTGGAACAGGCCCGGATGGAGATCCTGCAGGGCCGTGTCCTGTCCGGAATCGACCAGATCCACCATCTGAAGAAAAACGGCCACCAGGTGGACGTCTCCATCATCGAGGATATCGTCGACCTCCCCTCCCTGATGAAGTACCTGTACGACGAGACGTTCCTCGGCGACGCCATCACCGCCACCCGCTGCCTGGCGGCGCTCAAGGAGCTCGACTACCCGGTGGACCGGCAGAAGATCAATTACATCCGCTACAAGAAGCTGTCCATGATGGGCCTGCGGCTCAACACTTACTATGACAACGCCCGGCCCGCCTTCGCCTCGCTGCTGCGCACCCTGCGCTCGTTCTTCGCCGAGATCGGCGACTATCGGGAGTGCATGCTCCATAAAACCGACGCGCGGATCACCTTCGAGGAGGACGTGATCGTCCGCTTCGCCAACGAGTCGTTCCGCGACCTTTTCCTCCAGATCGCCTTCCAGCAGGCCATCGAGTTCGGGCTGAGCTTCCACTGGGAAAATCACCACTCCATCCTGAACCAGGAGCTCACCGGCCGCCTGAGCTGGTCGCTGATCCAGCCCCAGAGCAACCTGCCCAAGGAGTGGTACCACGGCATCAAGGGGAAGTTCGACGAGTTCATCCGCTCGCTCATCGCCAAGCTGGAAACCCTCGACATGCCGCGCTACTTCCCCTCCAGCGGCAAGGTCAGCGACCTGGTCTGGGTGATCTTCTCCCGCGACTACACCGTGGGGCAGCGGATCAGCTCCACCATGCGCAACTACGCCACCCTCCAGATCCAGGACCTGGAACTCCTCGAAGGCTACCTGGGCCAGGACGAGGGCGGGGTGGGCGCCTTCATCTGTTACGTCTCCTTCAACGATTTCGACGTCATCTCGGCCATCGTCCGCCACAAGCTGACCCGGGCCAACATGGGCGCGCCGGTGATCATCTTCGCCGAACCGCTCTTCTTCAAGGTGGTCAAGGACCGCAGCCTGCTCTTTCCGGGATGCGAATTCATCCAGGCCATCAGCCCGGAAAACATCCAGAACCTGGAATTCACCCTGGCCAAGGTGCAAGGCTTCCGCCGCCGCTTCGTCCGTCTGCCGTTGAACATGGAATGCGAGGCGGCGCTGCGGCAGGGCGTCGAGCACACCCGGGCGACGCCGGTCAGCCCCGGCGGCACCTTCATCAAGACCCACAAGTCGGTGCCGGTGTTCACCCGCGCCGAGGTGACGCTGCGCGACCCGCTGGCCGGGTTCGAGGACACCTTCAGCGGCCGGGTGATCTACAACGCCGCCGGCGGCACGGCGGTGGAGTTCGACAACCTGATCCCCTTCGACAAGTTCCAGCGCCTGCGCGACCTGTCGCTGGACCGCCACCGGAAGGTGCTGGACACCCTCAAGCGGTCGCGAGTCTGAACCGGCCGTCCCCCCGTCCCGACGAATCCCGAACCGTCGCCGCCGCATCCATCGCGGTCCGGGCGGCGATCCGGCCGCCCGCGCCGGGATGCCCCTTTTTCTGGTGGCCATCCGCCGGGCGTGGGATTACAATACCCGGCTTGACTGGCTGTGGAGGCGAAACGTCATGATCGATGTGCAGCGGATGCGCGACACCCGCAATCTCGATATCAAGAAGGTCGGGGTCAAGGGGGTGACCTACCCCATCATCGTCCTGGACCGCGCCCGGGAGACCCAGTCGACAGTGGCCGCCATCAGCATGTACGTGGACCTGCCCCATCATTTCAAGGGCACCCACATGTCGCGCTTCATCGAGATCCTCAACGAGTACCGCGGCGAGATGACCGTGCACAAGATGCCCGAACTGCTGCAGGCGATGCGCGACCGCCTCGAAGCCGAGACCGCCCACATCGAAATCGAGTTTCCCTACTTCATCGAGAAGGAGGCGCCGGCCAGCCGGGCCCGCTCGCTGATGGATTACCAATGCTTCTTCCTCGGCACGCTGGGCGCCGAGCTGGATTTCATCCTGGGCGTGCGGGTGCCCCTGACCAGCCTGTGTCCCTGCTCCAAGGAGATCAGCCGCTACGGCGCCCACAACCAGCGCTCGCTGGTCACCGTGCAGGTGCGGAGCCGCGATTTCATCTGGCTGGAGGAACTGATCGGGCTCGTGGAATCCTGCGGCAGCTCCGAGCTCTACGCCCTGCTCAAGCGCGAGGATGAGAAGCACGTCACCGAGCGCGCCTACGAGAACCCGGTGTTCGTCGAAGACCTGGTCCGCAACGTCGCCTTGAAACTGCGCGAGGACCCGCGGGTCGCCTGGTTCACGGTGGAAGCCGAGAACTTCGAGAGCATCCACAACCATTCCGCGTACGCCTTCATCGAGATGGACAAAGAGCACGACGGTGACATCGCCCTATAAGCACGCGGTCACGATCTATACCGACGGCGCCTGCAGCGGCAATCCCGGGCCGGGCGGCTGGGCGGCCGTGCTCCTGTCCGGCGACCATCGCAAGGAGATCAGCGGAGCCGCGCGCCACACCACGAACAACATCATGGAGCTGACCGCCGCCATCCAAGCGCTCCGGCAGCTCCGCGCACCCAGCCGGGTCACGCTGTTCTCCGACAGCCGCTACCTCGTGCAGGGCATGACCGAGTGGCTGCCCAACTGGATCCGGAAAGGATGGCGCCGGCCGGGTGGCACCGTGGCCAACCGCACGCTCTGGGAGGAACTGCACCGGTTGGCCGGCCACCATGCGGTCACGTGGCGCTGGATACCGGCCCACCACGACGACCCGATCGCCTCCCATCCTGAGAACGCCCGCTGCGACGAGTTGGCCCGCGCCGCGATCGAAGCCATGGAGGGGGATGACGGGGGCGGTGCGGCAGCGGCGCCGGATGATCCGCTCTGAGGGCCGAAGGTCAGTCGGCGGCCGCGGGGGCGGGACGGCGGGCGCGCCACCAGCGCAGCGCCTTGTCCTTGACCACGACCAGCAGCACCAGCGTCAGGAACATGGGCACGAAGACAGCGAACGCCTCCAGCAGGTTGAGGGAGTGTCCGAACTGGCGCACCAGCCCGATGTTCCACGCCGAGCCGTAGATGATGAGCAGGTGCAGCCAGTAGATCGTCAGCGTTTCCGAGCCCACCAGCCGGATGATCCAGGGGACCGAGCGGACCTTGCGGGCCAGCGCCGAGATGCCGGTGAAAATGAGCACGACGCAACCCAGCCGGAGCCACAGGCTGTGGGCGGCCAGCGTCCCGAACTTCAGCGTGGCCGGCAGCTTCAGAAACAGCCAGTAGATCGGCAGCCCGAAGGCCAGCACGGCGAGCCCCGCCAGGAAGAAGGCGCCGTGCCAGTCGTCGCGCGTCCGGAAGCGGGACTGGTGCCAGTGGGCGGCCAGGATGCCGCCGTACATGAAGCCCACCCACGGCACCATGGGAAAGTACGAGTTGAAATTGCCGCCGATGTAGAAGTTCCACAATTGCGGCGACGCCGCCTGGCCGTTGAGGAACCAGAGCAGGGGGCTGAGCAGGAAGAGGAGCGGCATGGCGATCCCGATGTAGGTGAGAAACCGCCGGCGGGTGCGGAGCAGGGCGATGAGGATATGCAGACTCAGCAGATTGGCGGCGACGCATTGCAGGATGTCCACGTTCATCCAGGAGAGCCATTGGGTGGCATTCAACGGCGTCGTGAAGATCTGCAGCGGATTGCTGAATGGCAGGTGGAGCGTATAGCCGATGAACAAAAGCAGCGCGACGCGGCGGAGGCGCCGCCAGAGGCGCGGCGACCAGCGCAGGTACTCGTCCCAGTAGCGGGTGGTGGCCACGTAGAAGGCGAATCCGCTCACGAACAGGAACGTCGGCGCGGTCAGGCCGCGGAAATGCTGCCATTCGGCGAACAGGGTGGTGCGGCGGATGGAGTCGCTCAGCAGATCGTTGAACGTGTGGCCGAACACCATCATCACGCAGGCGTAGGCCCGGACGATGTCCACGAATAGCAGACGCTGGCTGGAGGAACCCTGAACGTTGCCGGTGGTCACGGAAGCCTGCCTGGGGGATTCTCCCGTGCGGGCCGGCGGATTCGAGATTGGTGGCGGCGCCGCGCAGGTCGGCGGGCCGGACGTCTCGGGCGAATCGGGAGCGCCGGCCTCGCATCCAAAGTGTATCACAGGTCCCGCCGGCGCCCGCAAGCGTTTTACCCCGCGGACGGAATCGGTGACTCTGTTATAATGGGTTCAATTTTCGGCCGGTCAACTTCCACGGTTATTTGATAACGCGCGACGCATCATACCGGGCCATATATCATTGTTTCGGAGGATTCATCCCATGGATATCTGGTTTATCCGCGTCATTTTCTGCTGCCTGCTCGCCTATGCCTCCTTCGCCCTCCGGCCGTTCGGGAGCAACCTGCCCGCCAACCTGATCGCGGGGGGCGTGCTGGCGCTCGCCATCATCCTGTTCGAGATCCGGATCCGCCGGCTGAGTCTCCGGACGCTGATCGGGGCGCTGATCGGCTCCATCACCGGCATCATCGGCGCGACGCTCATCTCGCTGGTGCTCAGCCGGATGACCGCCATCCCCGCCGCGGCCGGCACCTTCCTCCAGGTGCTGATCATCATGCTCATGGCCTATGTGGGCCTCATCGTGGGCGCCGACAAGGGCAATCTTCTGAACGCGAAAGTCTTTGAGGGGCTGTTCAGCGCCGACCGGTCGCCGCTGGTCTGCCCCAAGATCATCGACACCTCGGTGATCATCGACGGCCGCGTCGCCGATATCTGCGAGACCGGCTTCCTCGACGGCGTGTTGGTGCTGCCGCAGTTCGTCCTGCACGAGCTGCAGATGATCGCCGACTCGTCGGATTCCATCAAGCGCAACCGCGGCCGCCGCGGGCTCGACATCCTGCAGCGCATCCAGAAGACGGTGGGCGTCAACGTGCAGATCGTCGAGAAGGACTTTCCCGAAGTCAAGGAAGTGGACCTCAAGCTCATCGAACTGGCCCGGGAGATGGAGGGCAAGATCATCACCAACGACTTCAACCTGAACAAGGTGGCCCAACTGCGGGGCGTCAGCGTGCTGAACATCAACGAGCTGGCCAACGCCCTCAAGCCGGTGGTCCTGCCCGGCGAAACCATGAAGGTGTTCATCCTGAAGGAAGGGAAGGAGGAGAACCAGGGCGTGGCCTACCTGGACGACGGCACAATGGTGGTGGTGGACGAGGCGCGATCCCTGATCAGCCGCAACGTGGAGATCGTGGTGACCAGCCTGCTCCAGACCACCGCCGGCAAGATGATCTTCGGCAAGATCGGCCGGGTGCTGGGCCCGACCACTGCGGAGCAGAAAAATGGCAAATCCCGTTGACGGCGCCGGTCCGGCCGCCGCGCCGGGCGAGCTGCGGATCGGCACCGGCGTGGATGTGCACCGCCTGGTCCCGGGCCGCCCCCTCTGGCTGGGCTGCATCCAGATCGATCATCCGCTGGGGCTCGAGGGGCACTCCGACGCCGATCCGCTGGCCCACGCGATCACCGACGCCATCCTGGGCGCGCTGGGGCAGCGGGACATCGGCTGCCACTACCCGCCCGGCGAGGCGCAGTGGCGCGGCTACCCGGGCATCCGGTTCCTCGAGGACATGCGCGACCTGCTGGCCCGATGGAGCTGGGCCATCGTCAACGCGGACGGCGTCATTGTGGCCGAGCGCCCGAAACTCGCTCCGCACATCCCCCGTATGACGGTGCGTGTGGCCGAAGGCCTCGGCGTGGAACCCGGCCGGGTGGGCATCAAGGCCAAGACGTTCGAAGGGCTCGGCTTCACCGGCCGTGAGGAAGGGATCATGGCGCAGGCCGTGGTCCTGCTGCAGAAGATCCGCTGACGGGGCGCCGCCGGCGGGGCATCCCGGGGAACAATCCGGAAAGGAACACGATGAACAAGCTGCGCGTCTGGTTCGCCGTCGCAACGATCGCCGCCCTGGCCGGCCTGGCCGCCGGAGCGGAGGTGTATCCCCTGGCCCAGGTCAAGCGGGGCCAGAGCGCCATCGTCCGCACGTGTCTGGAGGGCCGCCAGGTCGTGGAGTTCCCGGCGGAGGTGCTGGGGGTGCTGGAGAAGTCGATCTCCGGCTACGACGTGGTGCTCATCCGGCTGAGCGGCGCCGAGATCGAGCGGACGGGCCCGTTCTCCGGCATGAGCGGCTCGCCGGTCTACATCGACGGCAAGCTCATGGGGGCGCTGGCGTACTCGTTCCCGTACACCACCGACCCGGTCGCCGGCGTCACGCCGTTCGAGCAGATGCGGGCGCTGTTCGGCACCGAGCCGGGTCCGGTCGCCGCCGGCGGTCCGGGCGGCGTTCTGGACATGGGGGCGATGCTGGATCGCATGGCCAGCGCGGACGTGCACACGGCGCTGGCACTGCCGCCGCCGGCCGGCGGCGGTGAGGCGGCCGCGCTGCGGCCCATCGGGACGCCGCTCATGCTGTCCGGCGGCACGCCGGCGGCGCTGGAGCAGTTTCGGGACGCCTTCCGCGACCTCGGCTTCGTGCCGGTGCTGGGCGGCGCGTCCGCCGGCGCCACCGACGGCGCTGCGGCGGGATCCCCGTCTCTGGCGCCCGGGGCGGGCGTTGTGGTCACCCTGGTGCGGGGCGACATCGGCATGGGCGCCGGCGGCACCGTGACCGAGGTGGACGGCGAGACCGTGTACGCCTTCGGCCATCCGTTCCTGCAGGCGGGGCGGACCGCCATGCCGCTGCACGATTCCGAGATCCTCGCCGTCGTCCGCAATCTGAACAACTCGTTCAAATTCTTCACCACCGGCCAGCCGGTGGGCGCGGTGCTCCAGGACCGCCTCCTCGGGATCATGGGCCGGCTCGGCGCCCGGCCGGACCTGGTCCCGGTCGCGGTCACCGTCGAGACGCCGCGCAAGCCGCCCGCGGCGTTCGCCGTCGAGGTGGTGCGCGACCCGTTCCTGACGCCGTTTCTGATCAATTACGCCCTGTTCAATTTCCTGCAGGCGGAGGAGCGGGCCATCGGCGCCGCCACCATCGACATCACCGCGGAGATCACCCTGGCCGGCGGCGAGACGATTCCGATCCGCAACGTCATCTCGAGCCCGCTCACCGCGGCCCAGCAGGCGGCGCTGTTCGTGGCGGTGCCGCTGCAGTACATCTTCAGCTCCGGGTACAAGGAGCTCGACGTCACCGGCGTGAGCGTCAAAGCCGTAATCCGCGACGAGTTGAGCGCCGCACGGATCGATTCGGTGCAGGTGGACCGGGCGGAGGTCCGGGCGGGCGAGACCGTCAACCTGAAGATCAATCTCCAGTTGCAAGACGGGCGGATGACCGCCATGGGCTTCCCGCTGCACCTGCCGGCGGACCTGCCCGCCGGCCCGGTGCAGGTGTTCGTCGGTGACGGGACGACGCTGACCCAGCTGGATCGCCAGCTGGAGCCGGGCCTGTTCACCGTGTCGACGGCCCGGCAGCTCGTGGGCGCGCTCCGGAACTTGCGCCAGAACGCCACCGTCTACGTCAAGCTCTACCGGAAGGGCGACGGGATCTTCTCCCGCGGCCACTCGTTCCCGGCCCTGCCGGCGTCCTGGCTCGACATCTTCAGCGGCTCCCGCACCCAGGGAGCCAGCGTGCCATTGCGTTACATCCATTTCCTGGAGAAAAGCCTTGGAGACCAGAATTATGTCATCACCGGCGCTCAGAACTTCCAGCTGGATATCCGTCCGGAATAGCCGATGGTCCGGCGCCGCGCGCGCCCTGGCCGTCGCGCTGCTGGTCCTGGCGGCGCTGCCGGCGGCGGCGCAGGCGGTCCGGCCGAGCTGGTACGAGCTGGATTCGTACGAAGATTTCAGCGCGGGGAAGGTCAAGGGCCTGGCGGTCACCGACGACGGGCGGCTCGTCCCCGCGCCTGTGCTTCGTGAGCTGGGCGATTCGGGCCAGCCGTACGTCCTGTCGGCGGTGCGCGACGCGTCCGGGACGGTCTATTTCGGCACGGGGCATGACGGCAAGGTCTTCAAGCTCCAGCCCCAGGGCGGCGTGACCGAGGTGCTCGATGCCGAAGAGCCCGACATCTTCGCGCTGGCGGCGGGGCCCGACGGCACGCTGTACGCCGCGGGCAGCCCCGGCGGCCGGATCTACCGCGTGGGCCGCGACGGCAAGAGCGCGGTGATGGCCGAGCTCAAGTGCAAGTACGTCTGGGCGCTGGCCCTGGGCCGCGACGGCGCGCTCTACGCCGGCACCGGCGTGGAGGGGCGCATCTACCGCGTGGACGAGGGGGAGCCCGCTGTGGTGTTCGACTCGGACCAGACCCACGTGCTGAGCCTGGTGACGGAGGCCGACGGGCATCTCCTGGCCGGTACGGCGCCGGCCGGCTATCTGCTGCGCGTCGGGACCGACGGCCGGGCGGTGTCGCTGTTCGACGCCCCGCTGGCCGAAATCCGCCAGATCGCCGTGGACCGCTACGGGGTGGTGTACGCGCTGGCCTATGGCAAGGAGTCGGCTGACGGCGAGACGAAAACCGCCGGTGCGGCCGCCGACGCGATCGCGGCCGACGTGGTGGTTTCCGTGTTCCAGCGGGACGAAACGCCCAAGGCCAAGCGGACGAAGACCGACGCGATGGCCGCCGCCATCGGCGCGGCGGGAACCGCATCGGCCGACGTGGCGGCGGTCTACCGTTTGGACAAATCAGGCGGCGTGGTGCCGGTCTGGCGCTCCGAGGAGGACAAGGCGTTCGCCTTCGCCCTGCAGCCCGACGGCACGGTGATCCTGGGCACCGGCACCCGGGGACGGTTGCTGGCCCGGCAGCCCGACCGGGCGCAGCTGGTGCTGGCCGAGTCGGGTCAGGAACAGGTGACCGCGCTGCTCCCGGGCGCCGACGGCATCCTGGTGTTCACGTCGAACCAGGGCCGGGTGTATCGGCTGGGCGTCGAGGCGGCGGCCGCCGGCGAGTGGGTGTCCGATGTGGCCGACGCAGGCGCCGTCGCCCGATTCGGCGTTCTCCAAACCGTGGTGGCGCCGCTGCCCGAAGGCGTGCGCGGCGAGTATGCGTTCCGCTGCGGCAACACCGCCCGGCCCGACGCCACGTGGTCCGACTGGCAGGCGTTGACGGGCGGCGAGGCCGTCTACGCCATCGGTGCGCCGCCGGCGCGCTATTTTCAGGTGCGGGTCTCCCTGGCCGCCGGCGGCGGGAAAGCGCCCGGCCTGGCGGGGCTGTGGGTGGAGCGCCTGGCGGTGAGCTACGCCCAGCGGAACCAGGCGCCCCGGCTGCTGGCCGTGGCGGTGAATCCGCCGGGTGTGGTCTTCCAGAAGCAGCCGCCCATGATGCAGCCGGGCGAACCGCCCGACTACGGCGCCGCGTCCACGCTGGAGCTGCCGCCCCACATCCTGGCGGCGCTGACCCGGATGAGCGGGGCGATGCAACTGCCCAAGATCTTCAAGACCGGCCAGGTGTCGTTGAGCTGGACCGACGAGGACCCCAACGGCGACCTGCGGGAATACGCCGTGGACATGCGCCCCGTGGGCGCCGCGGCCTGGACCCGCCTGACCGCCGCCCTCCGGGAGCAGTATCTCAACGTGGATCCCGACGTGCTGGCCGACGGCGACTACCTGTTTCGGGTGACCGTCTCGGACGCCCCGGCCAATCCGCCGGGCGAGGCGGGCGCCGACACGCTGGTGAGTCCGGTGGTCACCGTGGACACGCGGCCGCCACGGCTCCGGGCGCTGGAATCCGGCCGAACCGCCCAGGGCCTGGAGGTCCGGATCGAGGCGACCGACGAGCGCAGCCCCATCCACGCGCTGGAGTACTCGGCGGACGGCGGGCGGCGCTGGGAGCCGCTCTTCCCCGAGGACGGCATCTGCGACCAGACGCTGGAGCGGGCGAAACTGGCCGTGCCGGCGCTGGCCGCCGAGGTGCGGCAGCTCCTGGTGCGGGCCATGGACCACGCCGGCAACGTCGCGGTGCTGGCCGTGGAGCCGCCCGCTCAGAAATAGCCGGTTTCATTTCACCAGGTGAGGAGACACGCTGTGACTCGACCTGTCACCGCCGTCGTCGGGACCGCTCTGGCGTTGGGTATCCTTGGCATTGTACTCGCCGCCGGGGTCGATCCTTCCACCGCTACCGCCGATCCGGGTGCGGCACTGCCCACGCTCCGGGAGCAAGCGGCGCTCCGCCAGGAGTGGCTGCGGCTGCGCCTGGAGCGGCACCTGCCGGCGGTCATGCGCCGGGCGGGCGCGCCCATGTGGCTCGTGATCGCCGGCGAGTACAACGAGGACCCGGTGTTCTTCTCGCTGGTGGCGCCTACCGAGCTGTCGGCGCACCGGCGCTCCATCCTCGTCTTCTGCGACCGCGGTGAGGCCGGCGTGGAGCGGCGCGTCATCGGCGGCAGCGACAGCGGCGGGCTCTACCAGCCGTATCGCGACCCGGAGCTGGCCCGGCAGGTGTCGCGCGACCGGCTGGCCTGGGAGCTGCTGCGGCGGCTGGTGGAGGAACGCCAGCCGGCGTCCATCGCGGTGAACATCTCCACGGGCACGGCGCTCGCAGACGGCCTGTCCGCCGGCGACCGCGAGCTCCTCGAGACGGCGCTCGGGCCGTCCTGGTCGGCCCGCCTGGTCCGGAACGACAACCTGGCGGTGGAGTACCTCTCCCTGCGCCTGCCGGAGATGCTCCCCTTCTACCGGCGGCTCATGGGCATCGCCCACCACCTGATCGGGCGGGCCTTCTCGGCCGAGGTGATCGTGCCCGGCCAAACCACCACCACCGATGTGGTCTGGTGGCTGCGCCAGGAGGCGGCCCGTCTCGGCTGCGGCGTCTGGTTCCACCCCACGGTGGACGTGCAGCGCCGCGGACTGGGCGGCGGATTCAAGCCCCCGGACGACACCGAGACCGTCATCGAGCCGGGTGACGTGATCCACGTGGACCTCGGGCTCACCGCCGCGGGGCTGGCCACCGACACCCAGCACATGGGCTACGTGCTGCGGCCCGGCGAAACGGATGCGCCGGCGGGTCTGAAACAGGCGCTGGCGGTGGGCAACCGCCTCCAGGACATCGTGTGCGCCGCGATGCGCCCGGGGCGGACCGGCAACGAGGCGCTGGCGGCCGCGCTGGCGGCCATGCGTGCCGAAGGGATCCAGGGGGCCGTCTACTCTCATCCCGTGGGCGACCACGGCCATGGCGCCGGTCCGGTCATCGGCCTGTGGGACCGGCAGGAGGCCGTCCCGGTCCGCGGCGACCGGGCGATCCGGGCCGACACCTGGTGGGCCGTCGAGCTGTACGCCGCCCCGCCGGTGCCCGAGTGGGACGGCCAGGAGGTGCGGATGATGCTGGAGGAGGACGCCGTGCTCACCGCCACGGGGACCCAGTGGGTGCTGCCGCGGCAGGAGAAGTTTCACCTCGTGGGGAAACGGTGAATGGGTGAATCGGGGCGGGGAGATTGCTATTGATCAATTCCATTGATCATTTTTGATCGAACATTTTTCATTGGTCATTTCGGATCATTGGTTATTGGTGATTGTTTATATTTTATCTGCTATTTGGAAACGAGTCCGTTTTGCTGTTGATGGGATCTGGGATCTGGGAACAAGGTCCCGCACCGAGGTCCCAGGTCCGATATCCGAAATCCGATGTCCGATGTCCGAATTCCGATGAGGCCGTCCCTGCAGGCATGCTCGATTTTGGGTATCGGCCCCGTCTGCCAGCGCCGCACGATTGGTTCAGCCGCCCATCATCTCCTCGACGGTGGCCAGCAGGATGTCATCGGCCGTGGCCGCCGCCCGGAGGGCGGGCGTGAAGCCGGACTTTGAGAACAGGGCGTAGTCGACACGCAGCCCGGGATTCTGTGAAACGAGGCTTCGCGTCTTGTCCTTGAGTTCCTCTAGAATGTTGATCCCCACCGGTCGGGCGGACCATTTGCATTCCCCCGCCAGCATCCGCCGCTCGCGGTCACTGATCGCCAGCACGTCGATTTCCCCCGCGCGGTCCCACCACCCCCCGATGCGGTCGGGCCGGAACGGGAGCCGGCCGGTCCCGGCCAGCCGCGCCACGTGGAAGCGGGCTGCGTCCTCGAAGGCGCCGGCCACGTATCCGTCGAAGCTCGGGCGGACCTCCTGCTCCAGGATGGCATCCCCCAAACCCATCTCAAGGGCGGAGCCGTGCGGATGGACGTAGCGGAACCAGAAACGGAGGAACGGGTCGGTGATCCGATACAGCCCCTTCTTGCTCTTTTCCGGTCGGCTCTCCGTGACCGGCACCTCGCGCCGGACGTAGCGCATCTGCTGCAGGATGTCCAGGTAGCGTGCTGTCGTATGGGGATTCCCCAGCCCCGCCGCCTGGTCGATTTCGCCGAGGCGGGTCCGGCCGTGGGCGATGGCCCGGAGCAGGGAAAAGTAATTGCGGGGCTCGCGCAGTTCTTCCATCAGCAGCAGCCGCGGTTCGTGGTACAGGATCCCCTGGGGGTCGAGAACCCGTCGCCGGATATTGGCGAACAGATCCCGGGCATCGTCGAAGAGCGACAGATAGTAAGGCATTCCGCCCAGGACCGCCCACGCCTCCAGCTGGCGGGCGGGGGCATAGCGCGGGAAAAACGCCGGCACGTCGTTCAGTTCCAGCGGCCGCAGGAGCAGGTTGCCGGCCCGCCGTCCGTAGAGCGGGGCGTGGTAGCCCAGCACTTCGGTCTCCATCATGCCGATGTACGAACCGCAGAGCACGAGCAGGAGCGGGCGACCTTTCAGCTTCTCATCCCAGACCTTCTGCAGGATCGAGGGGATGGATCGGTTCCCGCTCATGAGATAGGTGAATTCGTCCAACACCACCACCGGACGGTCCGGCAGGTCGGCTAGGGCTTGAAACGCGCTTTCCCAGGACGGAAAGGTGAAGCCGGGGGGGACATCCGGATGCGTCGCCCGCCAGACGGCCCGGGAAAACTCGGCGAGCTGTTCGGCGTCGGAGACCATGGTGGCCACGAAGAAGAGCCCCGGCTTGTCCCGGCAGAAATGACGCAGCAGCTCCGTCTTGCCCACCCGGCGGCGTCCGTAGAGGATGAACAGGGCCGCCTGGCCCTCGGCGTACAGTGTCTCCAGTTGCGCCAGCTCCCGTTGCCGCCCGACGAACATGGTTGCCCCCTTTGTTGCGTATACAAAACAAGATTATTATAATTATAATTTGTATATTGTCAAGGTGGGTGAACACGTGGGGAGCGGTAAAAAGCGGATAATGAACAGTGAGGCGGATCGGAGAATGCGTGAGGGGGGGACACAGCGATCGATTTTTTCCATCGATCAAATTGAATGGTCATTTTGGAGTATTGGTCATTGGCAATTGCTTATATTCTGCCGGCTATCCGGAGCTGAGTTCGTTATCGAGGTTCCAGGCCCGTAAACCGATTTCCGAAGTCGATGTCCAACATTTAGGAGCGAGCCGCGATCAAGACCAGTGACGATCACTGGCCGATAAACGAAATCCAGTTCCGTCAGTGCAGGGTGCTAGAATACAACACAAGGCAAACTACTTATTCCGGGGCAGGAGGCGGTGTGATGAAGCAGGGAATAGTGGTGGCGGTCATGGCTGCAATGGTGATTCTGACTGCTGGCGGGTGCGCGGTTGATCCTGTCGCGCTGGAGGCGGAACGCCAGGAGACAGAGTTGGAGCAAATTGCCAAATTACGGGAAGCCGTTGCGCCGGTACGGGAGGGGCGGGGCGTGCCGCAGGCCGCGGCCTACACCCCGGGCGGTTCGGGGCCGCACCAGCTGGTGATTGTCCCCAAATCGGGCGAGTTGGACGAGAGCGAAAAATATGACATATGGAACTATTTTCTACCATCCGAGTTGAAACCGACATTGATCAGCGATGTAGCCCTGGTGATTGTTGTAGTCGATCAGATAGAGGTAGATCTGGGCACTCAGCAGTATAGTGACGGTCCCTCCATCACCCGTTATCGGCACGATTGTTGGGCCGAGGTGCGGATAGCGCGGACCGGGAAGTTTTTAGGAGGATTGACCGTGAAAGGAGGGGAGCCAGACGGCTTTCCTATAATTGCGCCGCGGGACCAAACTCGAATCGCTGGGCCCATCGTGGATCACGCCCAGTTCGTAGAAGCCCTACGGGGGTATTTGAAATCGGATGCCCCGCAGACCGGTGGCCCCACAGGCAGACGGGAAACCAACCGAATCGGAATGACGTTTGTAGAACTGAATCCCGGTTCGTTCACCATGGGTTCGCCGGACATTGAGGTGGGTCGAGACGGCGATGAAGCATTGCATCCGGTGACGCTGACAAAGGGCTTTTGGATGCAGACGACCGAGGTGACGCAGGCCCAGTGGGTTGCAGTGATGGGGAACAACCCTCCCGAATTCAAGGGAGCCGATCGGCCGGTGGAACTGGTGTCGTGGAATAGCGTGCAGGAGTTTATCCGAAAGCTGAATACGATGGATTCGGGGCAGGGATACCGGTTGCCGACGGAGGCGGAGTGGGAGTACGCGTGCCGGGCGGGGACGATGTGGGAACGTTACGGCGAGCTGGGCGCGATTGCATGGCACTCCGGGAACTCCGGCCATGAAACCCACCCAGTGGGCAAGAAGCAGCCGAATGCCTGGGGTCTGTATGACATGATCGGCAACGTGGAGGAATGGTGCGCGGACATCTATAGATACGACCACTTGGAAGAGGCGACCAATCCTGTGGGTCCCCAGACTGGTTCCGACCGGGTGTACCGTGGCGGATCCTATGAGAGCTTTCGCGCCGGGGACTGTCGGTCGGCCAAACGCGGCAACTTAGACACCAGCGTTCGTGGCCAAGGCCTCGGCTTCCGCCTCGCCCGGTCGTCACCATGAGCCCGTTGACCATTTATCTTTGGCACCAGCCCCGGTCATACGGCGGTGGCCCGGGCGGTGGGGCCAGTGAGGGCAAGCCGCCATTCACCCTGAAGCCATCATCATGATGAGGGTGTCAACATGAATAGAACATCTGCGCTTCTATGTTGTTTGGGCATTTTCTGGGCTGTCGGTTCGCCGACGACAGTGCCGGCGGCTGACACAGCAGGAAACAGTCAGTGCGGCTCCGGTCAATTGATCAGCACCTGCGGCGAGGGGAAGCTGTATCGCTACGGGTCGCTGCAGGTGGTTGAATTACACGGGAATTATCGGGAAATGGGCCGACAGTACGGCGTGATGCGCAAGGATGTCTTGCACGATCTGCACCAGCAGATGATGGACAATCAAACGCTGGTGACTGCCGCAAAGGATCTGGCGATGCGCGAGAAGGAACTGCAGGCGGTCTATGCGGCATATCCCCGGTATGACGAGATGATGAAGGGCATCGCGGAAACATCGGGTCTGGGTGACCATGCGTATCTGGTGTGCAGTTACATCCAACTGTTTCATGTGCTCACGTCAGACTCGCCGGCTGCGGGCGGCTGTTCGTTCAACGCCGTGTGGGGGCCCTACACGTCCGACACCAGGTTGGTTGCCGGGCGTAATTTTGATCTAAGCAAAGTCATCAACCGGTACACGGAAATCGTGGTCTACAACCCCGATGACGGGAGCATCCCCGTCGCCAAGGTGGGATACGTGGGATCGGTGTATCTGACCTCCGGTTTCAACCGGGCGGGGCTGTTTCTGGAGTTGAATAACGGTGATGTACCGTATGAACGCTGGCAGGCTCAGCATGGACCTTCGAACACCGCGACCAGTCCGAAAAACATTGACACCTACCTGGAACTCTTCCAATTGGTCCAGCAATCAGCCGACACCGCGGAATTGGACCGGCGCTTCGCGTCGGCCCGCACCACGGTCGGCTGCATCATCAACGTGGCCGACAAGAACGCCGCGTTCTCCTATGAATGGATTCCAGGCAAATACACGAAGCGGGCGCCGTTTGACAATGAATCGATGGTGGCCACCAACGACTTCATCGATCCGTCGTGGGGATTGAGATTGCCCCCGCCGGGGAGTTCCACCGACACCGGCGAGAGTGTCTTGCGGTTGTTTAATTTGATGATGATGAACTACAAACACAAAGGAGCGATCACACCCCGACTGATGATGCAGATCATGAGCACGCCGACGGCGGAGGGCGGGCCGTTCTTTCCAACTTACACCAGCTACCAGATGGTGGTCGTGCCGGCGGACCTCACGATATGGTTCAGAGTTCCGGAGCATCATGACTGGACGGAAGTGGATCTGAGCAGCCATTTCGATCCGGCGGGCCAACCGGTCGATCGTGCCACGGGCAGGGGAACGGTGGGGCGGTGAATCGGTGCATAGGTGAATAGGTGAACAGGGAAGAGGGGCCTTTCATTGATCATCTTTCATTTTTCATCTGTCATTGAACATTTGGGACGGTGAATGGGTGAATCGGTGGATCGGGAGACGGGAGACGGGAGAGGAAAGACGGGAGACGGTTCTCGGTCAGGGTCCAGAACATAAAAAGACTCTGCGTCCTCTGTGGCCTCTGTGGTGAAGACGGTCTACCCGATGTCCGAAGTCCGACGTCCGATGATCGATCACGAGCCTCGATTTCGATTACGATCACGATTACGAGCACGATTACGAGCACGAACCCACAACCATAATCCTCAACCCATAACCCTCAACCCTCAACCCTCAACGAATCGGACCTAGCCTCGAGCCTCGAGTCTCGAGTCCCGAAAAATAGACCCCGTCCGATGCCGGACGGGGCCTGATTGAACCTTGGTGTCTTCTGTGACTTTGTGGTGAGTGCCGGCGGCCTAGCCGGAGGTGGCCGCCTCCAGCCGTTTCAGGATGCTGAAGATGAACGCGGCCGAGATGAGGCAGCAGACCACAAACACCCCCCAGACCTGCCACAGCGGAAACACCACCCACATTTCGGAGCCCACGAACAGGAGCTGGTTGCCCAGCGCCGTGGCGCCCAGCCAGCCGCCCTGCATGAGGCCCTGGAAGCGGGGCGGGGCCACCTTGGAGACGAAGGACAGCCCCATGGGGCTGAGGAACAACTCGGCGATGGTCAGGACGAGGTAGGTGGAGATCAGCCAGTGCGGCGACACGCGGTCGGGCGACGGCGCGCCGTCCAGCACGGCCGGGGCGAGCAGATTGATGGAGCTGGTCACCATGATGATGAACCCGATGGACGCCAGCACCATGCCGATGCCGATCTTGCGCGGCGTGGACGGCTCCTTGCCCCGTGCCCGGAGCCAGGCGAAGAAGCCCACCACCACCGGGGTGAGGAAGACGACGAAGTACGGGTTGAACTGCTGGAAGATTTCCGGCTCGACGAGGTTGCTCGGCGAGTAGGTCCGGAACAGCAGCCAGCCCAGCGCGGCACCGCCGACGGCCATGGCTGCCCCGAGCATCCGCCGGGCGCCGGACGAGTTCTTGCTCAGCAGGAACACCAGCCCGATGATCACGCCGGCCAGCAGCAGCAGGCCGCGGATGTCGAAGATGAAGTACGTGACGGCGTCCACCGTCTTGACGGTGTAGTCGCGGGCGAAGTAGGTCAGGGTGAGCCCGTTCTGGTGGAACGACATCCAGAAGAAGATCACCACCAGGAACACCAGCCCGAGCGCCATCAGCCGCTTCTTCTCCTCGGCCCACGGCATCTCCAGCTTGGCTGCACCGGCGGCCACCTGTTGGCGCCGGTCGGGGAGCTTGCCCTTGAACAGCACGTAGGTGGCCAGCGACACCAGCATGGCCACGGCGGCGATGCCGAAGGCGTAGTTGTAGCCGGTGGCGAACACGTCGAGATACTGCCGGGCGAACGCGTTCAGGTCCGCGACCGGTCCGCCGGCCACCTTGTCGGCCAGCGGCTGCAGCGTGCCCACCTCGGCCAGCTTCCCCGCCAGCAGCTGGTGGCACAGCGACGGCACGTCGGCGTCGTAGCCGAAGCCGTTCTTCTCCAGGTACCAGGTGCGGATGTACCGGGCGGCGTTGGGCGCGAACACGGCGCCGATGTTGATGCCCATGTAGAACAGGCTGTACGCCGAGTCGCGCAGCTTGCTGTAGGCGGGATCATCGTACATCTGGCCCACCAGCGCCTGGAGGTTCCCCTTGAACAGGCCGTTGCCCAGGGCGATGGTGAAGAGCCCCAGGATGGCGAACGGCAGGCCCATGCCGGGGATGGCCATCAGCACGTAGCCGATGAACATGATGATGATGCCCGTCATGATGGTGCCCTTGTAGTTCTGGCTGCGGTCGGCGATGAAGCCGCCCAGCAGCGCCAGGGCGTAGATCAGGAAGTAGAAGCCGCTGTAGATCCAGCCGGCCTCGTTTTGGGCCAGGCCGTACTTGGCCTGCAGGAACATGACCAGGATGGCCATCATGGTGTAGAAGCCGAAGCGTTCGCCCATGTTGGCGAAGAAGGCGACGATCAGTCCCTTCGGATGTCCTTGAAACACCGGTCCTCCTTGGCGGAATATTGCGTAGCCGATTCCGTCATCCCGCTCATGGGCCGGCCGGCTGGAAGAGCCGGTCCAGCAGGGCGGGCGGTATGTCGAACGTGGCCCGGAGCGACGGGCCCTGGGCCGCCACCGTGAAGCTGGCCAGGATGGTCTCCGCGTCGGTGGGCGACCGGCCGGCGGCCACCAGGGCCAGCGAGACGAAATGTTTCAGCAGCAGCGCGATGCCGGCCGCATCCTCGCCGCGCCGGCAGGTGAGCTGCACGACGCAGGCTCCCCGGCCCGCCGGTTCCAGATTCCAGGCCAGCTCGGTGATCCCCGCGAACAGCCGCCGGAGCGTGGCGTAGGACGATCCGCCCGGTCCGGTGCCCAGCAGATGGGCCATGAGTCCTTCGCCGAGGTAGAGGGTCAGGGCGCCCGCGCCGCCCGTGCCGGTGAGCAGGGCCGGTGGCGGGGTGTCGAGCCGGCGGGGTTGGCGGAGCGCGGCCAGCGTCTCCGCCTTGCCCGTCACGAGGAGATCGCGGCGGGGGAAGCAAAAGCAGAGCGGCGGGTCGGCGCCCGGCTCCCGGAGCTGGAAGAAGGCCACCCCGGGCGACGGACTGACCGGCGTTGCCCGGTCGCCCAGCGCCTTCAGAATGGCCGCTTCCTGAAAATCGCCCTGCAGCCAGACGCCCAGGAACACGTCGTCATCCCGCCGGATGCCCGTCAGGGCTAGGCCGTCCAGCCGCGCGGCCGCGGGGAGCAGCCCGGCGTTCCGAGCCCGCTGGAGCACGGGCTCCACCGCGGGGAACATCTTCAGGAGCGTCTCGCGCGCGGCGGGCTGGCGGGCCAGGTCCGTCGTGGCGTAAAAATCACAGCCGCCGGGGAGCGCCGACACCCAGTCGGGCAGGGGCTCCGGCGCGGCTGCGCCGGCGGCACCGAGGGCGGACCACAGGCTGACCACGCACCAGGCGGCGGCGGAAAGCCGCCGGCGAGCGGGTCGGCCGGTGAAGTGGCGGGAGTCACTCACTGTCGAACCAGCTCTGGTCCACCGACGAGGAGCTGTCGAACTCGTGCAGCATGGACTTCTGGGAGCCTTTCTGTTCCAGCTCGGTGCGTTTGCTCAGAAGGACCGAGTTGACGAGGTTGGCCGGGTGGTACTGGACCGTGACCGTCCGGTGCCCCGCCGGATCGATGATCAGCTCGGTGGAGATCAACGCCCGCAGGTGGGTCATCAGGTCGTTGACCAGGTCCAGCTGCCGGTTCTGGGGCTTGAAGCCGAGGAGTTGGCGGATGGTTTTTTCCACGTCCGGCGTGCCCATGGCCACGAAGGTGGTCATGCCCTTGACGACGGCCTCCATCACCTTGTCGAACGACTCGGGCGAGTTGAGCTCGTCCACGAAGAGGATGTCCTGGTCCTGCCGGAGCGCCTCGTCGATCCCCTGCTCGATGCTGTTCATGTCAGAGCCGATCTCGCGCTGGGTGACGAGGCACAGGTTGTTGCGATGGCTGAACTGAATGGTGGGCTCCAGCACGGTCACGAGGCGGTTCTGGGTGGCGTTGAGGTGCTCCACGATGGAGGCCAGGAACGCGCTCTTGCCGCCGCGGCCTTTGCCGTGGACCACCCAGAGACCGCCCCGGAGCCCCTTCAGCGCGTGCAGAAAATCATCCGGCAACTGGTACGAACTCAGGGACGGGATGTCATGGGGGATGACCCGCATGGCGAAGGCCAGCGAGCCGCGCTGGCGGAACAGGTTCACCCGGAAGCGGGCGAGCCCCTGGACGGAGTAGGAAAAATCGAGGCTCTTGACCCGGTCCAGGTACATCTTTTTGGCCTCGGTGGTCGGCTGTTCCACTACGTAATTGGGCAGGATTTCCAGCGCGATGGCCATGGTCTGGCCCGGATTGAGCGTGGTGTTCGGCACCTTGAGCAGCTTGTTGCCCACCCGGTAGGTGATGCAGGCCCCGGGAAACATGTAGATCGTGGTGGCCTGGTTCTCGATCCCGGCGACGAGGTACTTGTCGAGCACCGACAACTCGGCGGGCTTGGCGGGTTTGGCGGCGGATGGGCCGGCGGCGGGTTCACTCACGGGTGGCTCCTCGCGCGTGTCATTCCCGGCGGCCGGCGACACGGTTCCGGACGGCCGGCGGCGCCATTATACCAAAATCACCGCGGGGAAATCCTTTGTTTTTGGCAGCCCTTTCAATACAATAGAGCGTCATGAATCACCTCCGCGTGCTGCGAGCCACACTCTGCTGGGCGGTCCTGGGCATGGCCGGTCTGGGAGGTGTCGCCGCGGCTGCCGACGCCGACCGCGTCAACGAAATCATGTTCCTGGTAGGCGACAGCCGCCTGAACGAAGCGCTGGAGCAGGCCCACCTGCTCATGACCCAGGAGCCGGAGGACGTCCGCGGCTATTACTACTTTACCTGGGTGCTCGCCAAGCTGGACCGCCTGGCCTGGGGGGAGCGCTACTTTCTGGAAAAGCTCAAGCGCGACCCCGACAACGCCTATTACCTGTTCGCGCTGGGGACGAACTACCGCATTCAGACCGACTACCCGCGCGCCATCGAATTTCTGGAAAACGCCATCGCCCGCCGGCCTCGCCAGGACATGTTCTTCGACATCTACCTCCTGGCGGTGGATGTCACGGGCGAGCATCAGCGCGCGCTGAACTTCCTGCTGGGGCTGCACCGGATGGACCCGGACAACTGCTACCTCACCAGCTCCATCGCCGAGCTTCATTATTACCTCGACGATTACAACGGATTTTTGCGGTGGGAGGAGATCGCCCGCGCCCAGAATCCCGAGATCCTTGCCACGTCGATCCTGACCATCACGCGGTATCAGATGGAGGGACGCGACGACAAAGCCATGGCGCTGGCCCGGCAGCGGGCCGACGAGGCGGACCGTGCCGGCCGGCTGCGCGACAAGGCGTATTACCTCCTCCAGATCAGCAACCTGCACCTGTATGCCAACGAGTACGAACAATGCCGCGCGACGGCCGACGAAGCATTCAGCCTCTGCAACATCATCGGGGACGAGGAGCTCAAGCGCTACCTCGAACGGCTCTACGCCGACTACTACACTCAACTGGGAGACTACCTGCTGGCCCAGGAGCACTACCGGAACGTCCTGCTCCATGCCGAACAGATCAAGCACATCCGGCGGCAGGCCGACATCCACGTGCTGCTGGGCATTAATAGCGAGCGGATGGGCAACTTGCAGGGGGCGTTGGACGCCTACAACCAGGCGCTGGTACTCTCCGTGAAGGTGCAGCAGCGGAGCAGCCAGGTGCTGGCGCTCAAAAAACTGGCTGATCTCAAGCACCGGCTCAACGAGTACGATGACGCCGAGGCCTTCTACCAGCAGGCCCTGCGCATGACGCGGGAGATGAGCGACCCGTTCACCGAGAGCGTGCTCGAGAGCGACCTGGGGCTGCTGGACCAGACCCGCAAGCAGCACGAAGCCGCGATGGAGCATTTCCGGAAATCGCTCGATATTGCGGATCGGATGCGTCTCCAGTACCAGAAAGGCGTCGTGCTGGAGTGCATGGGCTGGAGCCTGTTCAAGATGGACCGTCGCGCCGAGGCCTACACCTACGTGGAAAACGCCCGCCGGCTGTTTGCCGAGATCCGCGACGACGGCGCGGTCGCCGACTGCGACTGGGTGATCGGACACTTCCTCTACAAGCAGGATCAGTTCGTCGAGGCCTTGGAACAGTTCCAGAAGGTGCTGGCCGCGACCAGGCGGCTCAACAGCCGGGCGTTCGAGGTGGGCACGCTGCGGGCGATGGGCGCCTGCTATAGGAAACTGGGCCGGACCACGGAGGCGATCGACCATTACCAGCGGGCGCTGGACTATCTGGAGGAGATCGAGAACTCGCTCCTGAACTACAAGGAGCGGGTCGGTTTCGGCGAGGACCTGTTCAGCAATTACGAGTCGCTGATCGCCATCCACGAGGAATTGTACCGGCGGCACGGCCGGGCGCAAGACATGGCCGAGGCGTTCCGCTTGTCCGAGAAGGCAAAGGCGCGCAACCTGTCGGCGACCATCGCCCAGACCCGCCTCCTGCAGCACATCGGCGGGGTGTCGCCGGAGCGGAACACCGAGTTCCTGCTGCTGAGCCGCAAACTGGAGGATCGGCACAAGCTCTACACGGATTTGGTCCGCGCCGGCGTGGCCGACACCGACGTTCGACTGCTCTCGGTCCAGTCGGAGATCGGGCTGCTGGAGCGCCAGCGGGGTGAGTTTCTGGACCGGCTCCGCCGCGAAAATCCGCGCTTCTTTGAGCTGTTGACGCCGGGTTTCGTGTCGCTGGACGAGCTGCGCCGGCGCCTGCCGCCCCGCATGGCGGCAGTGGAGTTCTTCGTCGGCGAGCTGAACACGTACTACTGGCTGATCCGGAAGGACGAGGTCCGATTCGGCACGCTGAATCTCACGCGCGACCAGCTCGAGGCGCTGCTTCGCGACGTGAGTTTCAACCTGTTCAGCCCCCGGAAGGTGGACACGGACGGCAATTTCCTGCGCAACCAGCGGTGGGCCGGGATCCGGACCAAGGGGATGCACGAGCTGTGCCGACGCCTGTCAACTCCGTGGGCGGAACACCTGGCGGGGATTGACCGCCTGCTGATCATCCCCGATCACATGCTCCACTATCTGCCGTTCGAGATGCTGGTGGACCGCTGGTCGCGCGAAGGTGAGATCCGGTTCTGGCTGGATCGATTCGCCGTCAGCTATCTGCCGTATGCCGGGATGATCAACACGTTTCCCAGCGGCTCGCCGCCGGATGCCCGGCTGCGCAACGTGCTGCTTCTGGGCAATCCCGCATTCCTCCAGCCGGATGCCGCGAGTCCGTCGGGCGGCGCCGCGCCGGTCAGTCTGCCGTGGTCCGAGGCGGAGACTCGGGACATCTACCGCCTGATCCCGCGGTCCCAGCTCTTCCTGAAGGGCGAGGCCACGGAAAAGAACTTCAAGGCCAACGCCGGCGCCTTCCGGGTGCTGCACCCATCCACTCACAGCTACCTCGACGATCGCCAGCCATTCTACTCGCGCCTGGTGTTCGCGTCGGTCGGTGGGGCGGGGGGCGAGGACGACGGCGCGCTGTACACCTACGAGATATTCAACATGAAGCTGGACGCCAACCTGGTGGTGCTGAGCGGCTGCGAGACCGGACTCGGCAAGCTGTCGCGCGGCGAGGGGATCGTGGGGCTGAACCGGGCGTTCACCTACGCCGGCGCCGCCAGCCTGGTCATGAGCCTCTGGCCGGTGGGGGACCGCAGCACGGCGAAGCTCATGACCGAGTTCTACCGGCAGCTGTGGGAAGGGGCGCCGAAGAGCGAGGCTCTGCGGGCGGCCAAGCTGGCGGTGGCGCGCGATCCCCAGAGCCGCGATCCGTTCTTCTGGGCACCGTTCATCCTCCAGGGCGATCCCGGCCCCGTCCCGTTCCGCCGGGACGGCTGGCCCCGGGGGGCCGGGTGGCTGCTGGCGGTCAGCGCCGTCATGCTGCTGGCCCTGGGCATCTGGGCGTGGCGGTCACGGGCGAGGTAGGAGTGAGGAGATAGGAGATAGGGGTGAACAGTGAGCAGTGAACAGTAAACGGCAATAGTTTACTGAAGGCAGTGAGGGATCTGTTCGTTCGTTTTCGTGCTCGTCATCGTACTCGTAATCGCACTCGTAATCGTGATCGTGATCGTAATCGAGGCTTGAGGCTTATTTCCGATCATCGGACTTCGGACATCGGACCTCGGAACCAGGATATTGGATCCAGGTCGCGAGGCTTCGACCCTCGCATCGGGCTCATCCCCTAGCGCCTCACGCCTCCGTCCGAAACGAATATCTCTGCTATTGACTCCCGCGCCGTCTCGGACTAGTGTCCGGGCATGCCCCCTGATCCGCGCGTGACGAATTTCCTGTCCCTCCCGCAGCCGGCGACCGGCTCGGCGGCAAGGAGCGAACGGAAGCGCTAACCTCGATGCACAACCTGGTGTGGCTGCTCATCAACGTGCACCGGGAAGCGGAGGCTGAGCCGCTGGCCCGGCAGGTCCTGGAGCGAACGCTGGAGGCACACGGCCCGGACTATCCCCTGACGCTGCTGGCGCGCCGGCACCTGGTGTACCTGCTCGGTCTGCAGGACGATCCCACCGCCGACGCCGAGTTCCAGGCGCTCATCGCCGACCATCGCCGCCTGTTCGGGCCGCTCCATCCGGACACCATCAATCTGATCGGCCAGCGGGGCTCATTCCAGGAACGGCAGGAACGGTACGCCGACGCGGAGAACACCTATCGGGAAGTCCTGGAGCTGAAGCGACAGATCTTCGACAGCACCCACATCAGCTACTTGCTGACCGCTCTTGAGCTCATTGACGCGCTCCGGTCTCGCGGGAAATCAGGCGAAGCCGCGGCGTTGCTGTCGTCGTTGCTGCCCGTGCTGGACAATACCCTCGGAGTCAACCACCCGTTCAGCGTTGAAAGCCGCGTCATGCAAGCCCAGTTGGTCTGCGACCTGGGGCGGCCGGCGGAGGCCGAAACGATGCTCGGGCAAATGCTTGCCGACGAGCAGCAGGCAAACGTGCACGATGAAGGCATCCGGGGCCGGATGTGCCGCGCCTATGGCGAGGTCCTCCTGCACCTGGGCCGGATCGACGAAGCGGAGCAGGCTCTGCGGCAGGCTCTGGCCATCGAAAGCCGCCAGGCGTACGGCCAGCCGCGGGTGTTGAAATTGCTAACCCGGCTGGCCAGCCAGACGCCCAAGGTCAAAGGCGCGGAGATCCTGCTCGCCCGACTTCAGCCGGCCGCCGCCCAACCCCAACAATAGCCATAACCTGTACTCTTGTGGTAGGGTAAGGGTCATTCTACTCGAGATCCGGAGGCCGCCATGGAACCCAACGCGCCCCAACCCTCTCCCGATCCGCCGTCCGAATCGTCATCCACCCCGCCGTCCGACGCCGGACCGCGCGCCGGCCGCTACTTCCTGCTGACGCTGTTCGTGCTCGCCCTCGTCGCGTTCATCTGGGTCATCAAGATCTTTCTCCTGCATATCGTCGTGGCCGCGGTGTTCGCCACCCTCTTCTATCCGCTCCAGCGCCGCCTGGCCGGCTGGTTGAAGGGACGGCAGGGGCTGGCGGCGGCGTTCAGCACGCTGGTGATCCTGCTGGCCCTGCTGATTCCCATCTCCTTCGTCATGAACCTGGTGATCCGGCAGGCGATCGATGTTTATCACACGTTTCAGCCGAAGGTGCAGCAGGTGCTCCAGGAGGGCGACGCCGGCCCGCTCGGCGAACTGAAAAAGGTCAAGATCCTCGGCGTGGTGGATCTGTCAAAAGTGGATTGGAACGAACTCGTGTCCAGCACCGCGAAGTTCATCGGCTCCCTCGCCCCCAAGATCGTCAACCGGACGACCCAGATGACCTTCGGCGTCATCGTGGACCTGTTCGTCGTCCTGTTCACCATCTTCTATTTCCTGCGGGACGGGCGGCAGATCCTCGGGCGGATCCAGAACCTGCTCCCCTTGAGCGACACCAACAAGCAACTCCTGGCGTCGCGGTTTGCCGCCATCTCCCGGGCCACGGTCAAGGGGACCCTGGTGATCGCCCTGATCCAGGGGACGCTCGGCGGACTGACCCTGCTCATCTTCGGCTTCGACAACTGGCTGCTCTGGGGCGTGGTGATGGTGGTGCTGGCGGCGCTCCCCATGGTGGGGACGGGGCTGATCCTGATCCCGTCGGGGATCTACCGGATCGTCAGCGGCGACGTCTGGCAGGGCGTGGCGGTGATCCTGGTGAGCGTGCTGGTGGTCTCGACTATCGACAACTTCCTCCGACCGAGACTGGTGGGACGGGACGTCCAGATGCACGACCTGTTGATCCTCTTCTCCACCATCGGCGGCATCACCGTGTTCGGGATCATGGGCTTCATCATCGGCCCAATGGTGGTGGCGCTCTTCCTGACCATCCTGGACATCTTCAGCCTGGAATACATGAACCGGGCCGCCCCCGTGCCGCCGACCGCCTGAGAGGGGCCGGCGCGGATCCGGCCCGGCCGGGGATTCGCAAAATCGGAACGACCGGAGGTGCTGCATGCGCGCAACCTGGCTTGGTGGGCTCGTGGGTCTGCTCCTCATCGGCGTCGCCGCGCCGGCGGCGGCGGCTGCTGCGCCGCTGACTCCCGAACGGATGTGGGAACTGGTGCGGCTGGCCGCGCCGGCCCTGTCGCCCGACGGGGTGTCGGCGGCCCTGGCCGTAACCCGCTACGACCTGAAAACGGACGCGGCGGATACGGACCTGTGGCTCGTGCCCGCCGCCGTCGGCCCCGGCCGGAAAGTGGCCGCCGCGCCGGGTGCCGAGTCGGAGCCGGCCTGGAGCCCCGACGGCCGCCGGCTCGCCTTCGTGGCCCGGCGCAAGGGGGACGACGCGCCGCAAATCTATCTGGTGGAGCGAGGCAAGGACAAGGCGAAGCGGCTCACCCGCGTGCCCACCGGCGTCTACGGCATCCGCTGGTTTCCCGATTCCGCCCGCCTGGCCTTCATCAGCCGGGTCTGGCCCGAACTCTCCACCTGGGGGAAGCAGCACCAGCGGCTCGTGCTGCGCAAGGAGCGGAAAGTCAGCGCGCTGGTCTTTGACACGGCGCGCACGCGCTACTGGGACCACTGGATCGACGACCGCCAGGCGCATCTGTTCTGGGTGGGCATCGACGGAGGGGATCCGACGACCCTGACTCTCGGCACCGGCCTGGAGCTGCCCTACCGGGAAAACGGCGCCGCGAGCTATGCCATCTCGCCCAAAGGGGACGAGATCGCCTTCACCGCCGACAGCTCACTGCGTCCCGACCTGGATTCCAACCTGGACGTTTACCTGCTGCGGATCGGCGAGAAGAGCGCCCGGAACATCACCGCCGACAACACCCAGAGCGACTTCAATCCGGTCTTCAGCCCCGACGGCTCGTCGGTCGTCTTCGGCCGCCAGCTCATCCGGGGCTTCTACGGTGACCGGACGCGGCTGATGCTCCACGATCGGGCGTCGGGCGGCAACCGGGACCTGGCGCCTGGATTCGACTTCTCGTGCGGCGATTGGCAGTTCGCCCCCGACGGCCGGCGACTGTTCTTCATCGCCGACGAGCGCGGCCACATGCCCGTCTACGCCATGGAGCTGCCCGGCGGCGCCATGACCCGGCTGACGGCGGAGGGCTCCCACGGTGCGCTGGCCGTGGGGCCGGGCGGCGCGTTCCTCGTGGCGCTGCGCCAGGGCTTCAGCGAGCCGCCCACGCTGGTGCGCGTGGACGTCGCGGCGAAGACGACCGGCACGATCAGCACGTTCAACGATGCGGTCCTGGCGGAGGTGCGCTGGGGCGAGGTGCGCTCCGTGACGTACGCCGGAGCCGGCGGCGCACCGATCCAGATGTGGGTGGTCCTGCCGCCGGACTACCAGCCGGGCCAGCGGCGGCCGCTGATGATGCTCATCCACGGCGGGCCCCACAACGCCATCACCGACATGTTCCAGTGGCGCTGGAACGCCCAGGTGTTCGCCGGCTGGGGCTACGTCTGCGCCTGGCCCAACTTTCACGGCTCCAGCGGATTCGGCAACGACTTCACCGCGTCCATCCTGGGCAACTGGGCCGACCAGCCGTACGAGGACGTGATGCGGGCCACCCAGTGGCTGGTGGACCAGGGACTGGCGGATCCCGACCGGATGGTGGCGGCCGGCGCCAGCTACGGCGGCTATCTCGCGTCCGTCGTGCTGGGACGGCCGAATCCGTACAAGGCGCTCGTCGCTCACGCGGCGGTTTACAACCTCTACACCCAGTACGCCAGTGATTACGGGGCCGGTGAGCGGGCCGAGGCCAACCCGCATTTCTGGGTGGACGAGTCGGTGCTGCGCCACACCTCGCCCCACCTGGCCGCGGGCAGCTTCAAGACGCCCACGCTGGTGGTCCACGGCGAGCGGGACCACCGCGTCTATCCGGGCAACGGCCTGGAGCTGTTCCAGACGCTGCAGACGCGGGGCGTGCCGTCGCGCCTCATCTACTTCCCCGACGAGAACCACTGGGTGCTCAAGCCCAACAACTCGCTGTTCTGGTACGACGAGGTGCGACGGTGGTTTGAGAAATGGTTAACGGTGAACAGTGAACAGATAGGAGATAGGAGATAGGAGTTTAGAGTTAAGAGCTTCTTTTCGTGCTCGTAATTCGTAATCGTAATTCGTAATCGTAATTCGTAATCGTAATCGTGCTCATCATCGAGGCTCGAGGCTTGAGGCTCGTTCCCGCGACGCGGACATCGGGTAGACCGTCTTCACCACAGAGGCCACAGAGGACGCAGAGTCTTTTTATGTTCTGAACCCTGACCGAGAACCGTCTCCCGTCTTTCCTCTCCCGTCTCCCGTCTCCCGATCCACCGATTCACCAATTCACCGACTCACCGATGCACCGATTCACCGTCCGAAATGACCAAAAACATAAAACAGGGAGACGAGATTCGATCCCGTCTCCCTGAACTTTCTACGAACCCACAAACCTTCATCTATGAGAAGAGCGCTCCCGTCAAGACAAAAAACACCCTTCCCCTGGAGAGGGGCGCGTTCTGTCTGGACGTGGTGATTGCTTCCGGAGTCACAGACCATATTGCTCCTGTCTACCAATCTG
>Ga0209201_1001316_pt1 | contig 29280 bp, 30 predicted proteins | sample AD_UKC055_MetaG_FD_184411 | JGI IMG/M metagenome (GOLD analysis project Ga0209201, IMG submission 184411) | Active sludge microbial communities of municipal wastewater-treating anaerobic digesters from USA - AD_UKC055_MetaG (SPAdes) (version 2) | ecosystem: Engineered > Bioreactor > Anaerobic >...
AAAACGGCGGAGAGAGAAAAGCTGTTGTTATCTGGACAGATGGAAAGGATGAAGGAAGCGGTATAACCGCCGACGATCTTGCCTTCTTTTCAAGGGGATGTGGAATACCCATACTCTTTGTGACAAATGAAAAATCTCCTGCATTACTATCCATGAAACGTATTGCTAAAATTTCCGGAGGAGAAGTTTTCTTTGAAGGAAAAACCGATAAATTGAAACGCTTTATCGTATCATTTAAAAGCGGTTATGAGATAAAGTATAAGACTTCTCTGAAAAGGGGAGAGGACGCAAAAGTTGAGGTACGACTGAAATCAGGGAAAATCAGAGACAGGTCGGAACTTCAAATTAAGGTTCCGGAAGAAAGTTCGATAGGTTTAAAATTTCCCGATATAAAGAAAAGCTTTTTGTTTCTTTTCGCCGGATTAGCAGTTTTCCTGATACTATTTCCTTTAATTATTTTTCTCTTTTATAAGAAATATATATCTAGGGACAAAAAATACGATAGTGAACCAAAAACTGTTTTTGCCGGTGAAGAAAAAACTAAAGATTATTCATCCGTAAAAGATGAGAAGGCGGTTTTTACTGATAAAAGCTCTTCTAATGAATTGCCGGAAGATTCATCTGAAGGATATGTTTTTCATGCATGGTTTTTTGTGAAAGACGGATTAGATAAAGGACTGCGATACGATATTGTCCGGGAAGAAACGATAATAGGAAAGTCTGGAAATTCGGACGTAGTTATCCGGGATAACAATATTTCCTCAAATCATGCCAGATTGAAATTTACCGGAGATGATTTTGTACTCTTTGATATGGCAAGCGACGGAGGAACTTTTTTGAACGGTAAAAAGCTTTTAAGACCGAAAAAGCTTTTTGACTGGGATGAGATACAGCTTGGAACCACTGTTCTTATTTTCAGAGTTGTTTCTGAATCTGCGTCAGGGTGAAAATAAATTGACACAACTTTCCTGCAAGAGTGTATTGAAAATGAAAAGGAGATAAACTTTTCAGGAAGGCATTAAATGGAAAAAAAAGAAAAAAAGTCAGAACTGCTGCTCAATACAGAAAACGGATGGAATCGTATTGATGATAAAGAGCTTCCATCTCTGGAAGCCTATGCGAAGGAATATATTTCATTTTTGAGTAAAGCGAAGACAGAAAGGCTGGCTCATGATTTCGCTGTAGAAAAAGCAAAAGAAAACGGATTTGTTTCAGTTTCTGAAAAGGAAAAACTTCAGCCGGGAGATAAGGTTTATATTTCTCATTCAGGAAGAACTGTTTTTTTTATTCTTATAGGAAAGAAAGATATTACTGAAGGAATGAATCTTCTCGGCGGACACATTGATTGTCCGAGAATTGATCTCAAACCGAACCCTCTCTATGAAGATTCTGAACTGGCTTTTTTCGACACTCATTACTACGGCGGAATTAGAAAGTATCAGTGGGTGGCTCTTCCTCTTGCTGTTCACGGACATGTTGTTAAACAGGATGGTTCTGTTGTAAATTTCTCGGTCGGAGAAAATGAGGATGAACCGGTGTTTTCGATAACAGATCTTCTTCCGCATCTGGCTCAGAAGCAGGCTGAAAAAACCATCGCTGAAGCCGTTACCGGTGAAAACCTTAATCTTCTGATTGGAACAGTTCCTGTGAAATCAACAGAAGCAAAACTAAAAGTTAAAGAAAAAATTCTTCAGATTCTGAACGAAAAATATGGAATGAAGGAAGAAGATTTCAACAGTGCAGATATTCAAATGGTTCCGGCAGGCAAAGCAAGAGAAATGGGGTTTGACAGATCCATGATTCTTGGCTACGGGCAGGATGACAGAATCTGTTCATTTGCAGCGTTTAAGGCTTTGATGGATATGAATGAAATTCCGGAATATACGGCAGGAGTTCTTCTTTGTGATAAAGAGGAGGTTGGTTCTTATGGTGCTACGGGAATGCAGTCTTTCTTTTTTGAAAACGCTGTAGCAGAAGTTCTGCACCGTATGGAAAAGACTTCGCTTGTAGATTTAAACAGAACACTTTCAAAATCAAAAATGCTGTCTGCTGACGTGAATTCTCTTCATGATCCTAATTTCCCTGAAGTCAGCTCTCCGAATAATAACATGCCGCAGATGAACAGAGGAACGATTATTCAGAAATATACCGGTGCGCGCGGAAAATCCGGTGCGAGTGAAGCCAGCCCGGAGTTTGTTGCCGAAGTAAGAAATATTTTTAACACCAACGGTGTTCTTTGGCAGACGGGAGAACTGGGAAGAGTTGATCTTGGCGGAAGCGGGACAATTGCTTATTATATGGCGCGTTACGGTATGGATGTTATTGATTGCGGTCCGGGACTATTCAGCATGCATGCTCCTTTTGAAGTGAGCAGTAAACTTGATGCATATATGACATGGAAAGGATTTAAGGCGTTTCTTAATTATAAAAGATAAAGTTATTAACACTTATTAATAATATGTTAATAACTTATGTGTATAAGTGTTATTTTCTAAAACGGAGAGAATATGAGATATCTGGTAATTGGTTCAGGCGGAAGGGAGCATGTTATATATTGGAGGCTTTTGTTCGACGGAAGTGCTTCTGAAGTTTTTGTGGCTCCGGGTAACGGAGGAATAGATCCGGCTCATTGTGTAAACATTAATCTCAACAGACATAATGATATTATAGAATTCTGTAAAAACAAGAAAATAGATTTTGTTGTTATCGGACCTGAGGCTCCGCTTGCTGACGGTGTTTCTGATACTTTGTCTGCATCAGGTATTCCTGTTTTCGGACCTTCTGCGAAAGCTGCTAAAATTGAAGGCAGTAAAATATTCGCAAAAGAGATAATGGAGAAAAGCAAGGTTCCTACCGCTTCACACAGGGATTTTACAGGAAAAAAAGAAATCACCGAATTTATTGCAAATTGTAAAAAATATCCGATTGTTATCAAACTTGACGGTCTTGCTGCCGGAAAAGGTGTTGTAGTTGCTGAAAATGAAGAACAGGCAATGGACTTTGTTTCAGAAAACGTAAAAGATAATTCTCTTCTTTTTGTTGAAGATTTTCTAGAAGGGGAAGAAGCCTCTGTTCTTGGAATATCAGACGGAGAAACAATTCTTCCTTTTATTTCAGCTCAGGATCATAAAAGAATTTTTGACGGAGACAAAGGTCCTAATACAGGCGGAATGGGAGCCTATGCTCCGGCGCCTGTTGCAGGTAAGGATGTTATAGAAAGAGTAGGCAGAGAGATTCATAAACCTGTAATCGATGTAATGAAAAATCAGGGTATTCCTTTTAAAGGAATTCTTTATGCCGGACTCATGATCGGTAAAGAAAACAATGTTCTGGAATTTAATGCCCGTTTCGGAGATCCTGAAGCACAGGTTCTTCTTCCCCTTATTGACGGAAAAATCGGAGATCTTTTTATTGCTTCATATGAAGGAAAGCTAAAGGAAGGAATGCTGAAGTTTTCTGATAAACATGCTATAACTGTTGTAATGGCATCTAAAGGTTATCCTTCAGATTACGAAAAGGGAAAGCTGATAACAGGACTTGATTCTGTGAGCAAGGACATTCTCGTTTTTCATGCCGGAACGGTTAGAAACGGAAATAGTATTTATACTAACGGCGGAAGGGTTTTAGCTGTTACTGCGGTTGCAGATTCTCTAGAAAATGCGAGAGATAAAGTATATTCTGAAATAGATAAGATTCAATTTGAAGGGGCTCATTACAGAAAAGATATCGGTTACAGAGCTTTTAATAGGGGCTAAGATGAAACTATTATTATTTGTTTTTTTATTTTCTTTCATTTCAGCAGATAGTTTAGATATTGATTTTTCAGATGCTGTTTTGAAAGAAAAAAAAGCTGAATTTGAAGTTTATATAAAACCAAACGGAACAGAGATAAAAAAGTATAAAAATTATTCAGAAACTGTTTTACGGGATAAGACTACTGTAAGGAAATATTCAGGCGGAAAAGCAGAATATCTTTATGCCGATGGAAGAAAGCTGATTATTGACAGACAAAATTCTCTTCGAACTTATGTTTCTTCGGATGGTAAGGAACAAACTATTTCGATGAAAGGTAAGACTCCATATGGTGAAGAAATAGATTCAAAAAGTGAAGTTATTCAAAAAGAACCGCTAATTGAAATAAGATATACTTCTGAAAAATCCGATGATATTCTGGATAATGATGAAGAATCTAACGGGAAAAAGATTAATGGGATAAAGATATTTTTTGATGATCTTTGTTCTTCTACAAGAAAGCTTTTTGCATCTGATAAATATGAAAATGGTGAATCTTTTCTAATTGAAGTATCTTTTTGCAGATTTGCTGAATACGGATTTTGCTATGGAAAAGATAAAGCGGTTACTGTTGAAATTATAAAAGGCGGAAAAAAGAAAGAAACATATTCATTTACATGGATTGATCTGAAATCTCCTCAAAAAAGAAAAGTTCACATAGAAAAAATTATAAGCAGGATTAACGAACTAAGATGATTCTTTTTAAAAATGCGAAAATATACCCGATAAATTCAGAGCCCTTTACGGGCTCTCTTTCTGTTAAAGATGATAAAATTGAAGCAGTTTCTTCTTCCGATATTCAGGGAGAATTTGATGAAATCATAGATTGCGGTGGAAATGCTCTTCTTCCTGGTTTTATTGATGCACATACCCATGAAGGCCTGTTTCAGGGAGAAATAGGAGATGCCGGTGATGATGTTAATGAAATGAGCGACCCCATAACGCCTCATCTTCGTGCAGTTGACGCGATTAATCCTTTTGATCCTTCTCTTAGAGAATCATATGAGGGCGGAGTCACTTTACTTAACACCGGCCCAGGCAGTGCGAATGTTTTCGGCGGTTTGTTTGCGGTAATCCGTCCTATGGGAAGTGTTGTTGATGAAATGTTGATAAAGTCTCCTTCTGCTCTCAAGATTGCATTTGGAGAGAATCCGAAAGATGTGTATTCAAAGCATGAAAAAGAACCTCAAACACGTATGGCAATAGCCGCTCTTATCCGTGAATGGTTTTACAAGGCCCAGGAATACATGGAAAAGAAAAAACATGACGATTCGGATGATGAAGACAAGAAACCTGAATTTGATCTGAAACTTGAAGCTTTGTCTCTTGCATTGAAGGGGGAAATTTGTGTGCATGCTCATGCTCACCGTTCTGACGATATAGCTACTGCGATAAGAATTTCAGAAGAATTCGGTTTAAAACTTGTTCTGATTCATGCGACTGAAGGACACAAGATAGCGGATTACATAGCTAAGAAAAATATTCCTTGTGTTGTGGGACCATCTTTTCCGGGAAGAGAAAAGGCTGAATTAAACGAGATTTCCTTTAAAACTGCCGCTGTTCTTTCTGAATGCGGAGTAAAAGTTGCGCTTCAATCTGATACTTATCCGCCTGTTAAGTATTTTCATTCGATTCTTTGCATGGCTCATAAATATGGAATGAAGAGAGAAGAAGTTTTAAAATCTGTGACAATAAATGCAGCGGAAATTCTGGGAATAGATAACTCTTTTGGATCATTAGCTTCGGGAAAAACTGCCGACATTCTGCTTTTTGATTCACCTGATCCATTAAATTTCTATTCGAAAATTATAAAGGTTTATGTATCCGGAAAAGCTGAAGTTATCTGATAGTTATTAACAATCTTGTCCACATCATCCACAATTTATGTGATTTGTTCAATTAATTGACTCAATTAATTTCCGGAAAGGTTTTTAACAGCGATTTCTGGAAATTAATTGAATAAATAATCTGCTGATTTTTCAATACGCACGTATCTCCTAAATTTTCCAGAAGTTATAAAATTAAAAAATAAATTATTAACTGAAAAATTATAATTGATTATGTCAGCTTACTGATTACAAAAAGTTTGTTTCTGTATAAAATGTGAATAAGTTCATTTTATTGAATTTCTATGAAAATTTAACAAATAAATTATGTCGCAGAAGAGGGAGTGATGAGCGAAAATTACCGAAAATATTCTAAATGCCTTGAAAGATCGGTTAAACATATTTTTACAAATTTTCTGGGAGATGCTTCGGTTAAAACTGTTGCGGAAGCCTGCAAAAAGGCTGATTACAAAGTCTGGCTGGAGATTGAGGGATCTTTCTGCGGAGAAATCTTTCTTAAATTTCCGGACGGAACCATGAAAAAAATTACGGAGCAGCTTTATTCAGATGTTAAGGGGAAAGCTCTTAAGCAGGCGTCAATGGATATAATGGGAGAGCTCGCTAATATGATAACAGGAACTTTTGCAAACCAGCTTCAGTTTCTGAATCTTGATCTTATTCTTAATGCTCCCGAATTTGAGAATGACCCCATTCCGATGAAGGCTTTATACGAAAACATATCTCTGACTTTTGAATCGGCTTTTGGACTTTTTGAAGCTGAAGTTTTCTTTAGAAATGAAGAGTGAATGAATCTCTATTTTCTTAATGGGTATGATCTGAATGGAAAAAGATGATGGATTATATGGAATAAAATGGTTTTAAGATTCGTAAAAGAAAAAAATTTCTTAACCAGGGAACATCGGTTGAAAAGGCTATTTCTATTATCTAATATGACAAAAAACTGAAGTAAAAGCTTTGAGGAAAAAACAAAGATGATTCAATATCTGATTAAGGGACTGGTTTCTGTAATAACTGTTGGATTTCTTTTCTCTTGTGCTGGGACAGATAAGTTTTTGATTGTTCCTAATAATGGTGTTGGTGATTTTAAGATAAATAAATCAAATAAAGAGAATAAGAAAAAATATGATCCAGATGAAATTCACTGTCAGTATGAAAAAGATAAATTTCTTAAATCCGTTCTGGTTTATAGCAACAAGTATTATACTGATAAGAAAATAAGAGTTGGAATGAACAAGGAAGAGGTTCTTGTAAAGTGTGGAAAACCTCTTCAAACTCGAAAGATGGATATTAAATCAGGTGATTATATTCTATCTGCTTATGGGACTGCTCTTATCTATGAAGGAATTGCGTATATATATGACAAAAATGATATGATAATCTCTATTTTTGTTTTTTCTGAACCATTGAAAAAATAGTTTAATTGTTTGTTTTGTCATAACTGTTCGGAAAAGAAACTGCCGAGAAAACAGCTGTTTATCTGGAATACGAGAAGCGGAATTAATATTGACTCAAACAGGTGTGCTTTTTAGGTGATACTATCAATGAAGGAAGAGGTGACTTAATGTCAAAACTGTTGATTATAGGTGCGGGCGGAGTTGGCCAGGTTGTGACTCATAAGTGCTCGCAGAAACCGGAAGTTTTCAGCGAAATATGTCTGGCAAGCAGAACAAAATCCAAATGCGACAAGATTGCGTCTCAGTTGAAAAGACCTATACGTACTGAACGTGTTGATGCTGATAATGTTCCTGAGCTGGTTGCTCTTATCAAGGATTTTAAGCCTGAACTCGTAGTAAATGTTGCTCTTCCTTATCAGGACCTTACAATAATGGATGCATGCCTTGAGACCGGCGTTAATTATCTGGATACGGCAAATTATGAGCCGAAAGATGTTGCGAAATTTGAGTACAAGTGGCAGTGGGCATATCAGGAGAAATTCAAGAAAGCCGGTTTAATGGCACTTCTTGGTTGCGGATTCGATCCGGGTGCGACTAATATCTTTACTTCTTATATGAAGAAACATTATTTTTCTAAAATGAAATATGTGGATATCGTTGACTGCAATGCCGGAAACCATGGAAAGCATTTTGCCACTAATTTTAATCCTGAAATAAATATCCGTGAAATTACACAAAACGGACGTTTTTTTGAAAACGGCGAATGGAAAGAAATTGAAGCGATGAGCATTCACAAGCCGATTTATTACCCTGAAGTCGGTGATAAGGAAAGTTATCTTCTATATCATGAAGAATTGGAGTCTCTTGTAAAAAATTATCCCGAGATTGAAAGAATCAGATTCTGGATGACTTTTTCAGAAAACTATATCACTCATTTGAAAGTTCTCGAACATGTCGGAATGACCCGTATTGATGAAGTTGAACATAAAGGAATGAAAATAGTTCCACTCGAATTTTTAAAGTCTCTTCTTCCTGAACCTGCAAGCCTTGGTGAAAACTATACAGGACAAACATGTATAGGTGTTCAGATAGAAGGAGAAGATAAGGAAGGAAAACCGGCAAAGAAATTCATTTATAATGTTTGTGATCATGCAGAGAGTTATAAAGAAACTTTTGCACAAGCCGTTTCTTATACAACCGGAGTTCCTGCGATGATAGGCGCGATGCTTATGATGAAAGGAATCTGGAAGGGAGAAGGTGTTTTCAATGTTGAAGAAATGGATCCGGATCCTTTTATGGAAAGAATGAATCTAGACGGGCTGCCATGGAAAGAAACAACATTCTAAGTGAAGATTTAAGCAGGGTTGAAACACCCTGCTTTATTGTAGATAAAACTTTGATTGAAAAGAACCTGAGAAAGCTTAAAGAAGTAAAAGATGCAACCGGATGCAAAATTCTTCTGGCTCAGAAAGCTTTTTCAATGTATTCTCTTTATCCGCTGATAAGCTCTTATCTGGACGGGACTTGCTCAAGCTCTCCTCATGAGGCAGAACTCGCTTATGAATATTTCGGAAAAGAAGTTCATGCTTTTGCCGCGGGATACAGCACAGCAGATATTGATGAGCTTTGTAAATTTGCCGATCATATAGTTTTTAATTCTTTTGCACAGCTTGAAAGGTTTAAGGATAGAATCAAAAACTGCGGAAGAAAAATTGATCTGGCTGTAAGAATTAATCCTGAGCATTCAGAAGGTGCTGTTGAAATATATGATCCGTGCCAGAAAAATTCACGTCTTGGAATAACTCTGTCGAATTTCAGGGAAGAGTTTCTTCCGGAATTAAAAGGGATTCATTTTCATACTCTATGTGAACAAAATGCTGAGCCTCTTGTCAGAACTCTTGAAGCAGTTGAAGAAAAATTCGGCAGGTATTTTTCAGGACTCGATTATGTTAATTTCGGAGGCGGGCATCACATAACAAAAGACGGATATAATTCTGATCTTTTGATTTCAACGATAAATAAATTTAAAGAAAAATATGGCGTACAGGTTTATCTTGAACCCGGAGAAGCCGTAGCTTTAAATGCAGGATATCTGATAGCTGAAGTTCTTGATATTATTAAGAATGGAATGGATATTGCTATTCTTGATACAAGCGCATGTGCTCATATGCCGGATGTCATTGAAATGCCTTACAGACCGTTTATTATAAATTCTGGTGAAGCGGGCGAAAAGAAATTCACATACAGATTGGGGGGAATGAGCTGTCTCGCTGGAGATACTATCGGAGATTACTCATTTGATGAAGAATTATCCGTCGGCGACAGACTGATTTTTACTGATATGGCACATTATTCAATGGTTAAAACTAACACTTTTAACGGATTAAAACTTCCTTCTATTGGGATTGTGGACGAAAATAAAAATATAGAAATATTAAGAAGATTCGGTTATAACGATTTCAAAAACAGACTTTCGTGAGGTTAAGATGTTCAGTAAAAAATTTCCTTCTTTTCTTGAAAGTGAATCTGAGCCAAAAAGCGCGGGGAACGCTTTTTTTCATGTGATTCCGGTTCCTTGTGAAAAAACGGTTTCTTACGGAAAAGGAACGGCCAGCGGTCCTTCTGCAATTCTTAACGCGAGTAATCAGCTTGAGAGTTTTGACGGATATTCGAATCCTTCAGAACTTGGAATTTATACTTCTGAAGCTGTTGAATGCAAGGGGAGCATCGGGAAAATTCTTGATAATGTTGAGAATGCCGTTTCAAAAACACTTGCTCTCAAAAAGTTTCCTATTGTTATCGGCGGCGAGCATTCTATCAGCATCGGAACGATAAAAGCATTGATGAAGTATGAAAATAAATTCGGTATAGTTCATTTTGATGCTCATGCTGATCTCAAAGATAATTATGAAGGTTCTCCTTTCAGCCATGCCTGTGCAATGAGACATGCTGTAGATGCAGGGATCCCTGTTTTTCAGATTGGAATAAGATCTATGACGGAAGAAGAGAATAAGTTCAGAAAACAAAAGAAAATGGAATACATAAACGCTGATAAAATTGATTCGATTAATTATAAAAAGCCGATTCTTCCAAAAGCTTTTCCGAAGAAAATATTCTTTTCAATAGATGTGGACGGATTTGATCCGTATGTTTTTCCGGCTACCGGAACACCTGAACCGGGCGGGTTCAGCTGGAGAGAATTCTTTAAAATGACTGAAAATATTCTGCAGGGAAGAAAACTTATCGGATTTGATCTGGTTGAACTGGCACCTATAGATAATCTTCATTATCCGGAATTTTCAGCGGCACGTTTAATCTATAATCTGATGGGAATGGTACAGAGACGAATTTAATAATAGATTATGATCAGGCTTGAAGAAATAACTAAACCAGATATTTCAATTCTGACGGAAATGGCTATTTCTGCTTTTGAAGAAGATAAAATTAAATATGGGGAATATCCTCCTGTAATTGATGTTGAAAACAGAACATTACGTTTTATTGAAGACGGATTTGCTTTTAAGTTTGTTAAAGAGAAAGATATAATCGGCGCTGCAGTAGTTTTCAAAACTGCCGGCGGAAGCTATCGTTTGGGATGCCTTTTTCTTTCTCCAGAATATCAGAATCAAGGTTGTGGACAAAAGATATTAAAATTGCTGGAAGAAGAGTTTCCTGATGCGCATAAATGGGAGCTTGACACACCTCATTTAAGTTTCAGGAATCATCATTTTTACGAAAAAGCCGGATACACAAAAACCGGAGAATATTATCCGGATAGTAACAACAAAAAGCTTATACTATTCCAGTATGAGAAAATAATTGAATGAAAGCATCAGTATTTGCTTTTAATGAATTTCTATGGAAGATAGAAAGAGTTATGAAATTGATTATAGCCGCTTTTTTAGTTTTATCCTGCTCAAATGAATCCGGCATTAATGAAATAGAGAAAAAGTTTCTGGCAGAAGGACTTGTTGATGTAAAGAAATATGATGACAATATTAAAGTTGATCTTGTAAATTCAGATTCAGATAAAAACTTTTTTGGAAAAGATTTCTATGATGGACTTAAAAGATGCTACGTCAGAGAAGAACTTGCCGTTAAATTATCCAGGGCGAGCAAAATAATAAAAGGCATAAATAAGTCATATTCTCTGATGGTTTATGATGGAGCCAGACCAAGAAGCGTAAGTCAGCAAATGTTCGATCAGCTGAAGAATACTCCTTTGAAAAAATATGTAGCCGATCCAAAGTTCGGTTCAATGCATAATTACGCTGCTGCGGTTGATGTCGTCATTGTTGATGAAAATGATGATGAAATAGATATGGGTCTAAACCCTTTTCGTAAAAATAAACTTCAGCTCGCAAAAATGCTTTATCATATGAAAAAGAATAAAAGGTTAACGGATGAGCAAAAGAATAACCGGATGTTGTTAAAAAGTGTTATGACTAAGGCCGGATTCTATCCAATTGAAATTGAATGGTGGCATTTTGAAGTGGATAGAAAGGAAATTATCAGAAAGAAATACAGAATAATAGAGTAGGATGATGTTACAGTTTCGTGTGGATGACTCTAAGCAAAAAGCAGAAGACTTGCAGCCATTACAATCATTCCGGCGATGAGACCCCCGATAGCCAGATGATGCTCTCCATATTCTTCAGCGGTTGGAAGTAATTCGTCAAGAGAGATATAAACCATGATGCCGGCAACTGCGGCGAAAATTACACCAAAGGTAGTTCCGTTGAAAAAAGATCTTAAAACAAAATATCCTATAATTGCTCCAACCGGTTCAGCGAGTCCTGAGAGAAAAGAAAGTACAAACGCTTTTTTGCGGCTTTTGGTCGCGTAAAAAACAGGTGCGGAAACTGCCAGACCTTCAGGAATATTGTGTATAGCTATTGCGACGGCAATGCTGATTCCCAATGTCGGATTAGTCAAACCGCTCATGAATGTAGCAAGGCCCTCAGGGAAATTATGAATTCCGATTGCTAGAGCGGAAAAGGCTCCCATTCGCAGAAGCTTTCTTTTATCTTTCTCAGATGAATCTTGAATCTTTTTTTCAACGTTTAATTCATGAGGATTTTCGTAAGAAGGGATTAGTTTGTCGATTAAAGCAATGATAAACATACCTGCAAAAAACGAAACAACTGTAAAGATATAACCCTGTTTATTTCCCAAACTTATACTCAATGAGTCTTTAGCTTTAACGAATATTTCAATCATTGAAACATAAATCATTACACCGGCAGAAAAACCTAAAGAAATAGTCAGTAGTCTGGGATTGAATTTTTTAGAGAGCAAACCGATGAGGCTTCCGATCCCTGTTGATAATCCAGCGAAAAGAGTAAGTGAAAATGCGAATAAAATAGAATTATCCATTTAAAAGCCTCAATCTATACAAGCGATATTATTGAAATATATCATTCAAAGAGATTGATTTCAACAAATTCTTTGAGATTAGGTACTTGATAAAAAAAGCCGGTATTAACCGGCTTGTATGGTAATCGATTATTTCGGTACTGCGTTCAAGAAGTTTTTGATTTTGACTGCATCTGCCGGGCTGACAATATAAGTTGATTCTTCAGTTCCAAAGTAAAACCTGAAAGTTAAATTTGATGATTTAAGAATCTTTTCTTCCAGAGCTTTGGTTAGAACTATTTCAGCAGTATGTTCTTTGTGGCTGTTTGAATCAACTGAAGTTGATTTGTTTGTTTTGGTAAAATCGACAAAACCTGTTTCGTCCATTTCCGCAGTAGTTGTTGTGGTAGTCTTTATGTTTGTTATTACCTGCTCCGAAATATTAGAAAGATTGATTTTTTCAATTTTATCATCAATTTTAATGAAAGCCTGTTCTTTTAATGATTTCTCCCTTGTGCCGGTATTTATTGTGCAGTAAACTACGGTTTCTCCGGGTTTTCCGTTTTTAAATTCCCGGACGAATTCTGAATGGAAACGAAGAGAAATGTTTAGTTTCATGGAAGCAATATCCGTTCCTTTGAACTCATCTTTTTTAAATTTTATTTCTCCAGTTGCGCATCCAAAACAAATTGAAAGCATGAAGCTTAGAACTAATAGTTTTTTCATTGAATCCTCTGATTTTATTATGATTGTAATGTTCAATTAATTGATAAAAAATTCTAGGTCAATAAGATAATATTATTATCAAAAATAATTATCAGTTGATAAGTTTATCTTCATAGTAATTTATTCTTGATATCATTAAGAATTGCGTCATTCATAGTCTCTATGGTTAAAGATCATGTTTTCTTTTTCAAATATAATATTGATTTTGATTGATTAGGGAAAGAAATGAAGCTATCACAAATTAAAGAAAATTTATTAATTGAAGAAGAAGTTACTCAAAATATTTTAACAGAGATTGATACTATTTCAGATCCAAGTAATTTGTTGATGGGTATTTTCGGAATGATTATTGATCATTTTTCTATTGGGAATTTTGATAGATCTTTATTATGGGAAAAAAAATATTTATATATATTAACAAAATATAAAGATAAAAACTGTGTAAAAAATGAAGTTATGGGATTTGAGCATAATTATTTATGTCCATTTATAATTTCTCTTAAGAATAAGAATCCAGATTTTTTACAATTAAAAATGTATCTTAATGAATTAAAAAAGTGGGCTCATGAATACTATAAGAATAAAATTCCAAAAGAATGCAATGAAAGTGTGATTTTATGTTCAATAATACTAAACGAAAATATAGAATTAAACGAAGAAATAAGCCCCTTAGCTAAAAGGTATATCAATTGCATTAATTCGGGAAATAATGAAAAAGAAATAAAGGAATTATATAAAAGAATAAAACAAAGAATTAAAAATGAAGGGAGCATTCATGTATATAGTATTATATATTTAATGGCTTATTATACTTTATGCGGAAAAGGGTTTACCCTTTATGATTATATTGATGAATTATTTGAAAATGATTTTTTGAAAAGAGATTAACCTGACCTTGAAAGATGAACTGTTTTTAGGTAAATGATGTTATTTATTTAAGGGAGAAATTAAATGAAAATAACAAAAAAAGGATTATTTACATTATTTTTGATATTTGTTTTAAGTTCCTTGCTTAACACAACTTTTCTAATTTGGTTTTCTTCACATTTGTTAAGTAGCTATATTGATAATAATAACAGATACCATTCCGCTGAGCAATCTATTTTCAAGAAGCACATTATCTCTAGTGTTATAAGTAAAGGAATTGATAATAGATATAATTATATTTCGCTGATAAATGATCCAAGAGAAGCTGTAAAAACATTTTTCTTAGATAAGAAAGGTAAAATTATTGGTTCTCATTCTATATCTGATAATTTACAAGAAGTATTGAGAAGTATTATTTCTCAATTAAATGACAGAAGAATTCCTTGCGGATATATTGTAACAAAAGAAAAAATACCAATTTATTTTGAATTAGTAAATGATTCGTATTGGCTGGTAACATTGTCATCTTCGCCAAAAGTTGATACTTCAACTGAAGTATCTCATCTGATTTATGTTTCAATAACTTATTCGGTAATTGTTAATATTTTTCTGTTTATGATACTATTATTTTATCTTAGAAATAAAGCATTATATCAGGTAGACTTGGCAGAAGAACTTAAGGATAAAATTAAATTAAGAGATACTAAAATAAAAAATAAGACTCTGTATAAGAAATGAGGATAGAATAAAAAGTGAACTGATTTATTGTTTAATAAGTTATTATCGAATTAATTGAACAATAAAGATATAAGCGATTGTATAATTTGAAAAATATTAATTTATATTTTGATAGAGTTAATAGTCATTATTTTGATGACAAGAATAAGGATCAAGAAAGTGAAAGATAACAATAATATAATAGTAAAATATTCTAAAGCTTCATTGCTAATTTTTGAAATTGTATTCGGGATTGTTTCGATTATTATGGTTTTAGTTGCTTTTAAAGATAAAAAAGTTGAATCTATTCTATTTGCTTTTTTCTGTGTTTCTCTATGTTTTATTATTTATTTAATATTTAAGTCTTACTGGGTAAAAGTTCAAGAAGGTTTCCTGACTTATAATTGTTTATTTGGAAGAAAGAAAAGGATTAAACTTAAAAACATTGATAAAGCCTGGATTGAAATTGGAGTAATAGACTTTTCTGATTTATTTAAACCGACAATACGTTTAGTGATTAAGCCTAAAACAAATACTAAAAGTAAAACTTTTTACATTAATGTAAAAGTATTAGAAAAAAGTAATCTTGAAAGATTGTTGGAGATTCTACCTATTGCGAATTTAGAATGAATTATGTTAATTTCATTTTTGATGTTTTGCCCTTTTAAACTCTTAATTATTCCGTAAAGTTAAGAAGAGGAGACTAAAGGCTTACCGAATTTGTATTATATATTCTTTTAACTGTTTATCTTAAAATATTTTGATAGCATGCAATAATTATGAAATTAAGGAAAATAAATGAAAAAATTAATCGCCATATCTATGTTTATGTGCTCCTTGACTGTTTGTAATTCTAAATCGAAAGAGAGCAACTGGATAATTGTTCCAGGGCAAAATGTTGGAGAAATAAATCAGAATTGCTCAATAAATGATTTAATTGATATTTTCGGAAAAAACAATGTCTTTGAATGTAATATTGGTTTATCTGAAGGAGAATCCATTGTTGGAGTAAAAGTATTCAAAGATTCTTGCAATGAATTAGATATATTATGGAAAGATAATAAATTCCAAAAGATTGATAGAATAATAATTCGGGAAAAAGGGACATTGTGGAAAACAGCAGATGGGATTACCATAGGAACATCTATCTCTGATATAATAAAACTAAATGAAAAAGATATAACTATTTCCGGATTTGAATGGGACTATGCCGGAACTTTGGTTTCATGGAATAACGGGAAATTTGAAAATAAATATGCTATTGGAAAAAAGTTTGCTATGAGTTTTGAAAGCATGTCGAGAAAAGTTAATAATTATGAATCGGTTATTGGGGATAAGCAAATTAGTTCTGACAATGATGTAATAAAATCTATGAATCTCCAAGTTGCTTCTATGGCTGTTATCTTTGATTAAATATGTTAAAAGCCGTGCTTTATTTGAAATATTTCACTTCTTTTAGCGAAGAAGAGATAAGATTATCGTTAGTATTGTAAACTGAAATCAAAAATATCTATCGTTCGTCAACGCGTAAAGAAGATGAATGAATAGTGCTGAATTGATTACAACTAGAAACTTTAAGGTGCAGAAAGAATTTTGTGTATGTTGAACAAAGCGAACAAAACTCCGGTAGACTTGAAAGATTTAAACTCCAGAAGCATAGTAAAATCATTATAAATCTTAGAGAAACTTTAACAACCTTTATTTTGAGTGGACTGTCAGGTGAATTCTAGAACAATACAACTGAATCTCAAACTTTTATAGGATTGGGAGCGTTGTATGAAAAAGTTAAATCAACAAATCCAGGAATGGCAAATAGTTTAGATTTTCAAAAAGCGATTATTTTAATGAATAATAAAATACCAAATTCTGTAATGGGATTCCCGAATAACAAAAATGTTATTCAAGAAATATTTTATTATGGCGGTAATACGTATAGGCTTGATTTAGACTCATATAATAGAAATGGAAGGAGTTTAAGTAAATAATTTGAATAAAACAATTATAAAAATGCTGAACTCAATTAATGAGAGAAGCGAGGATTCGGTTTTGATATTTCAAGAAATTGGATTGTTGTTTGAGAAAAATTTAAATTATCATAGAGATAATGAAAGTTATTATAAAAATGTTTTAAGAGAGGAGTTGTATGATTATATTTTAATTGAAAATGAAATTCAAGAATTGATTAACAATTTTAAAAAATATATTGAGGATGATCACGAAGGAGCCTATGCTGCAGCATCAGCTTTGTCGAATCTGTGCGATAGCAGAGTAAATGATTTTTTAGTTTCACAATTTGAAAAGAAGTATCAAAGTAATCCGATTTTAGCTACAAGTATATTAAGAGGCTTGGCGTTTGATTTGTTTTCAATTGATTTATTGAAAAAAGTTTATGAAAGTACAGATGATGATGAGCTGAAAGATGCCGTTAAACAAAGAATAGATTTATCTGTTGAATAGGCTTTATGATATATGTGTTTAAATTTGTGTTAAGAGAATTGTACAATGATGGTATTCACCTGACACATTTCTCTGGAAATAAAAATTAAGTAGCCGAATTTAAATCGCCATCATCAATTTTAATTCCGTCCATGAAAGCCTGGTAAGGCGTTCTGCCGTTCATGTTTCTGCCTTGATGCGCCCGCTCATTATTGTAATGATAAAAATAAACATCAAGGTCAGTTTGCATTTCGTCCGATGCCCTTTAGAGTTCGGACCATGAAAGTGTCTATAGCCACTAAATCCCCTGTAAAATCAGCCTGAATGTGACTTTCTCTAAATTCGGGATTAAATTTTTCGAGAAGTCTTATATGCTTTTCGCTGAGTTAAATAATTCTTTCTCTGTGATGTTGTTCAAGGCGCAATAATCTCTGATGTTTTGAAGTAAGGTTATAACGGGAGTGTTCTGAATCGGTAGTGTATAAAATCTTTCGCAAAATTAAAAATTAAAAGAAATAAGTCCTCGAACTGACGATTTAATAATAACAACAAAATCAAAAGTCAGAAGGAGGACTTATGTCTGGTAAGATTATCGAAATCAATGAGCAGAAAGTCAAGGAGCATTTAGGAGAATTTGTAAGAAGTACAGTAGAAGAAACATTAAATTCTCTTCTAGATGAAGAAGCCGCGGCAATCTGCAAGGCGCAGAAGTATGAGAGAACAGAAGCACGAGAAGGAAGCCGTTCGGGACATTATGAAAGAAAACTTTTAACAAGAAGCGGAGAAGTAAAATTAAAAGTTCCAAAACTTCGTAAAGTCACATTCGAAACGGCGATCATAGAAAGATATAAACGCAGAGAAATCTCTGTTGAAGAAGCAATGATTGAAATGTATATAGCCGGTATTTCAGTTCGCAGAGTTGAAGATGTAACAGAAGTTTTGTGGGGAAGTAAAGTTTCGCCAGGTACTATCAGCAATATGAACAAGAAAATATATGCCGAAATTGAGAAATGGAGGAATATGCCTCTGGGCAAGCATTACGCATATGTCTATCTGGATGGGATATGGCTGAAGCGTACATGGGGAGGAGAAATCAAAAATATCTCAGTATTGGTGGCAGTCGGAGTCAATAATGAGGGTTTTAGAGAGATATTGGGTGTATCAGAAGGGGCAAAAGAAGATAAAGAGAGCTGGAAAGGCTTTCTTGCCTATCTAAAAGGACGAGGACTTGAAGAGATAGACATGATTATCTCTGACAAATCCTTAGGTCTAGTGGAAACGATTCCAGATTTTTATCCTAAAGCAAAATGGCAAAGATGTATGGTTCATTTTTACAGGAATGTATTTTCGAAAGTACCATTTGATAAAATAAAACAGACCGCATCAATGCTCAAAGCAATTCACGCTCAAGAAAACATAGAAGAAGCTCGCAGAAAAAAAGACATTGTAGTCAAAAAACTCATAGAAATGAAATTGAAAAAAGCTTCTGATCTTGTGAATGAAGGATGTGAAGAAACATTTTCGTTTTACTCTTTTCCGGTAGAACACTGGAAAAGAATTAGAACAAATAATGGACTTGAACGTATTATGAAAGAAATACGCAGACGAACAAGAGTCGTCGGTTCTTTTCCTGATGGAGAATCCGCACTCATGCTTACGGCTGCAAGGCTAAGGCATATTGCTTTATCGACTTGGAGTTCGCGGAAATATTTAAATATGTCTTTACTTAATGAAATTGATAGTGATACTGTAGCTTAAATTATTTGTCTGATTATCGGGGACTTATTTCTAATTTGCGAAAATATTTTGACGTTATCTCTGAATCTTTCCGCGTACGGGCAGGTCACGATCTGCCCGTACGCGGATAAAGGAGGGTCAGGCTCTTCCTGCAATCCCGATGAAAGGCGGTTTACGAAATTAATACCTCAGAATTCATATACATGATCATGTCGTTAATTCAAAACACATAACTAAGAGACAATCCATACTCTCCGTATCCGATAATTGGTGAGAAACTTAAACCACCCGATTCTTTCGGTCCGCCGAATACACTGTCGTGAAAACTGTTCCCTACCGTGTAACCGATCGCAATTCCCATTAGTGCGCCGGCAATCGTGTCTGAAAACCAGTGAATCTCTCCCTTATGTGATCCGACCATACTCACCATCATATAACCTACGAAAGGAAAACCAAAGGCTTTTATCCAGATATTATCAGGATAATAGGTCGCGAGGGTCATTACCGTCGTCATAGATACGATGGTGTGTCCCGATGGCCATCCCCAGTCGACACCTCCGCGCATGAAACCAAACCGGAATTCTCGGCTGAGCTCCTTCTTGTCATCATTTCTGCTATCCCCTGGATGAGGACGTCCTGTGACAGCCTTTAGTGCAGTACTGTATCCAAGCGCGATCATGTTGGCCTGAATCACCGCGCATCCCGCGCCGAGAATAGATCTGTCATTGTTGATTCTTCCGTAGAGATACAACGGTACTGAAGCAAGAACGGGAAGCGAATATCCGATGAAAGCCGCTGGAGCCATCACGGGATGATACTCTTCATGTTTAGAGAAGTAATTATGAACCCGGTAATCAGCTTTTGATTGAGAGAGTCCATATGTCGATCCAAACGCCGCTAAATGCAGCGTTCCGACAGGACTGAAGAAGGTGTTGAACATATTAGTTCCCAGGTTATCAAATATACCCGGATTAGTATATGCTTCTGAATTAACCGCCTCATCCGAGGCGAAAGAATTCGAAAATGTAAATATAAAAACAAATGCGGAGAAAACCAGGGCGAGTAATCTTTTTTTCATTATCACTTCCTTTATAATAAAATTAGCCACAAATTTTAACTAATACAGTCAATGGTCAGTTATAATCGCATCATGATTCCGACATTTATGGATAAAGCATATCCCATATATGATGATCCACTTGGAGAATTTGAGGACGGTGAAGGAGTTAGATTGTATCCCGCATCGATTAATAGCGTGACCGCAATCGACTTTGTAAAAAAATAATCGGCGCCTATTCCTCCTGTCACATACAGATCAGATAAGCAGTTGTTGTCATCCTTCAGATTCTCCCCATCCTTCGTGTAGCGGATAGTGTGCAGATACTCGAATCCCATGCATGGCCATAGTTTGAATGATCCGTCCATGAATGAAAATGGGTACTTTCCAACGGCGTTTAAAATGCCATTCATGTACGTATATCCTCCCGCGTTACTGCGGTCTCCTGTTTCGCGGTTTTTTTTGTGCATTGGACTGTAATTGCGAGAGATTCCCACCCCGAAACGAGCATATTCTACATCGAACAGTGCTGTTACAGCGACGCAGTCGAATGACTCAAGTAATTTTTCTCCTTTTTCATTTTTGAGGTAATCAACCTCCATGAGTCCTATCGTACCGCCAGCCATCATATCAACTGCGTATGAATTCACTGTTGATACTGCTATTGTCAGAGGCAACATAAAAGACAGTAGAATGAATTTTTTCATATAAACCTCATAGTCTTAACTTTTCCGCGCTCTCCGCGGATATGTCTGAAGAATACACCTATTGGACTGATCAATCTTCCTGACTTATAAGGTCATCATTGTTTTTTACTAAGTGGAAATTCGCTGACGCAACGAAAACATACCTTGAATATTATATTTTCATCTTGAAAAAGTCAATTTGAGGGTGTTAGTATGTATTGCATAAAAGAATCCCATCGGTTTCCGCATCCTGTGAATTTATTATTGATATCATAATACTACAGGAATGTCTGCGCTGTCCTCCTGACAGCTCCTAATGAAACTTTAATTTAATTTAACGCCACAAACTTCGTGGTAACGCTTGCGTTTTCCCGCTAAGAGCTAAAGCTCTTCTCGCGGGCTAGCTTTCCGCATCAAAGGATTTATCTATGATATCAGTATATCTTAGCTACTTCTCCGCGAACTTCCTGTTCGCTCCGAATATATTAAAAATTAAATTACACGCCAGAAACTCCGAGGGAATGCTTGCGTTATCCCGCTGAAGACTTCGTCTTCCTCGCGGGTAATCTTTCCGCATCCATGCGGAAAGTGCTTGACTTCTTCTTAACATATACTTAAGTGGCTGTAGTATATATTATGAAGTATAAATTTGGTGAAAAAATCCGTTCGGTTCGCGAACGCAAGGGAATTACGATGAAAGAGGTCGCCGAGAAATGCGGTGTTACTGAATCTCTTATTTCCCAAATTGAAAGAAACAAGGTTTCTCCGGCAATCGAGACTCTGCTTTCTATTGTAGATGTTATGGATATCGACATTGAATATCTTTTTGGTGACTTTAAAAAGAATAAGCAGGTCGATATTGTCAAAAAAAATGATCGTAACATGTTTTCTTCTCACGGTGTAGTTTATGAACAGCTTTCAAGCGCGTGGAAGAATCTTGAGCATGGTATCGAAGCTTATTATTTAGAAATAGATTCGGGCTCAGAAAAAGGTTCTGAAGAATACGGTCACATCGGAATGGAAATGGGGATCATTCTTCAGGGAAAAGGTGAATTGAAATACGGTACAGAAACATATGCTCTAGAAAGCGGTGACAGCATTTCTTTTTCATCAGATATTCCTCATGTTTTGAGGAATTCCGGCACCGGTAAACTCAAAGCATACTGGGTTGTTACACCGCCGAAAGGATTTTTTAAGGAGATCTAAATGTTTCACAGATTTTCGTTAAAAGAATTTTTATTTATTATGATACTGCTTACGGCGGATTATTTTTACATAACCACTCAGCATTACTGGGTGAATTCAATGAGTCTCAGGTTTATAAATCTTTTCGCGGCAGTATTTGTGTCTCTGTTTGTTTATTTCGTTGTTGTGAAGCCTGAAAAACCATATTCGTTGGCGTTAAGTCTTCTGGTTGTTTTAGCTGTACTTATGACAGCAATTATAATAATTCTTCATGCCGGAATAAGAAAAGATTTGTCGGTTAAACAGCTATATATATTTCTTGTTCTGATGTCGTCGGTATTTCTTACAGCTGGAATTTATTCGATGATAACTGGTATTAGAAAGAAAAAGTAACCGCATTATTAAGCGGATTATTATCAATATAATTAAGGAGAAGGTTATGGGAAAAACATTAGCGGAAAAAATATTTGATTCGCATATCGCGGACAAACCTTTTGAGGGAACTTATGTTCTCAAACTTGATGCGGTTTTCTGTCATGAAATTACCACGCCTATCGCGATTAATGATCTTGTTTCGCGCGGCATGGACAGAGTTTTTGATCCGTCAAAAATTAAAGCTGTAATTGATCACGTTACACCTGCAAAGGATTCTAAGACTGCAGAGCAGGGTAAAATTATGCGCGAATGGGCGCGCCGTCATAATATCAAGGATTTCTTTGATGTTGGAAAAAACGGAGTATGTCATGCTCTTTTTCCTGAACAGGGTTTTGTACGTCCGGGATACACTATTATCATGGGAGATTCTCATACATGTACTCACGGTGCGTTCGGCGCGTTTGCAGCGGGAGTAGGAACTACTGATCTTGAAGTAGGTATATTGAAGGGTGTTTGCTCTTTTAAATATCCTTCTACAATTAAATTTGTTCTTAAAGGAAAGCTTCAGAAAGGAGTTTATGCTAAAGATGCGATTCTTTATGTTATATCTCAGATCGGCGTAAACGGAGCGACTGACAAGGTTATGGAATTTACCGGCGAAATCGTTGATGAAATGAGCATGGAATCGAGAATGACTCTTTGCAACATGGCGATCGAAGCAGGCGGAACAAGCGGTGTTTGTCATCCTGATATGAAAACTGTTGAATATCTGTGGCCGTTCATTCAGAAAGATTTTAAATCAAAAGAAGATGCCCTTGCGGAATATTCTAAATGGAAAAGTGATTCTGACGCAAAATTTGAAAAAGTTATAGAATATGATCTTTCTAAGCTAGAGCCGATGGCAACTTTCGGAAATAAACCTGATCAGGTTAAATCTGTTAAAGAGATGGAAGGAACCAAGATTGACCAGATTTACATCGGTTCATGTACAAACGGCAGAATAGAAGATCTCCGTATTGCAGCAGATATTCTTAAAGGGAATACTATTTCTCCGAATGTTCGCGGAATTGTTTCTCCTGCGACGCCAAAGATTTTCAAACAGGCAATGGATGAAGGAATTCTTTCTGTTTTTCATGATGCAGGATTTGTTGTTACCAATCCTACTTGCGGAGCATGTCTTGGAATGAGTAACGGTGTTCTTGCTGAAGGTGAAGTTTGTGCTTCAACTACAAACAGAAATTTTTACGGACGTATGGGAAAAGGCGGTACTGTTCATCTTATGAGTCCGGCTTCGGCAGCTGCGACAGCTATCGCAGGACATATTACCAACTCTAAACTTTTTGCCGGGAAATAAGGAGACTAAAATGAAAAATTTTAAAGGTAAAGTTTTATTCTTAAACAGATCTGATATAAACACGGATGAAATTATTCCGGCAAAATATCTTACAGAAATTACAAAGGAAGCTTTGAAGCCTTTTACTCTTGAAGATCTTAAACTGGATACATTTAATCCCAAAACTGATCTTTCAGGTAAAGCTGCAATCATTACGCGTGAAAATTTCGGATGCGGTTCTTCCCGTGAACATGCTCCCTGGGCGTTAGAAGTAAATGGAATCAATGCCGTGATTGCTGAAAATTTCGCGAGGATATTCAGACAGAATATGTATAACTGCGGAATGCTTGCAATTGAACTTCCGAAAGATAAAATAGAATATCTTTTCAGTAAATATTTGGGAAAAGAAACTGAAATAGATATTGATGTTAACTCAGGAAGTTTTACAATAACTTCAGGCGGAGTATCCGAAAAAATAAGTTTCGAAATAGACGGATTCAGCAAGGCTCTCGTGGAAGCTGAAGGCTGGGTTGGATACGCTGATAAAAAATACTAAGTTTTTTATAACAGAATAATTAAAAAAGCAGGTTATTAGAAAAGTAGCCTGCTTTTTTTTGTAAAAAAGAATTATACCGATAAATCCATAGATGAAAACATAACATAAGGGCAGTTAAAATTTCCGGTTTGTTTGGTCTCATTTGAAAATAATAAATCACGGTTAAGAAGCTGATATAAATTTCCTGAAAGCATGCAGTCTTTGATTCTTCCAAGAATTCCATTTTCATCAAAAGAAAAAGCAAGACTTAGATTACATGAAAAATCGCCAGTAATAGTATTGGACTGACCAAGACCGATCATCTGATCTACGAAGATTCCGCTTTTTGCGTTTTTCATTATTTCAGAAAGGCTTGATTGGCCCGGAGCTATTATTACATTTGAAAAAGAAGGCGAAGGCAGAGAAGAATAACTTCTTGAAGAATTGCCGCTTGGTGAAATTCCGAGAAGAGATGAATATTTTAAATCAGTGATTATTTCTTTTATAATTCCAGAAGAAATGATGTCTTTATTTCTGGAAGTAATTCCTTCATCATCAATTCCGAAACTGTGATAAGAATTATCCAAAAGAGGATTATCTGTTATCGTGAGATTATCCGAAAATAACTTCTCTCCGATTTTTCCGGTAAAAGGAGAAATCTTCTTATAGTGACTTCCCCCTGAAAGCTGATTAAGCAAAATTGAAATAAGTGATGAGAAAGCATGAGGAGTAAAAATAACCGGAACTTTTCCTGAATTAACTTTTGCGTTATTTTGAGATAATTTATGCATTTTTATTATCTCTGAAAACAGATGATCGTAATTTTCTTTTTTTATGGAAGAAACAGCTTCCCAGACTGAAATACGGCTTTTGTCTTCGAGAATTCTTTCTGTGCTGACACTTGCAGAATAAAATGAATACTTTGAAGAATAATCAAGACCCATTGAGTTAACTATGTGTCTTGAACCTTTTCCTGAATTAATTCTTACATCGGAAAGCGCATCATCAAATTGTTCTTTTATATAAGAAATAGTTTTTTCAGCTGTTAATATCTCATTATCTTCAGAAATTTCTTCTTCTGAATAAGTTATAGGTTCAATGATATTTTGAGGCAATTCAGGAAGACGAATATTCTGTATTTCGCTGAATTTAGCAAGAGAAACAGCTGTTTGTGCTGTTTCAAGCAGTTTATCTTTGTTGTTGGAAAATGAAAATCCAATTCTTCCGCCTACAGAAACTCTTATCCCGCAGCCTGAAGAAAATTTTTCTGACATTGAATAGAACCGGTTGTTTGCAAAGCTAATTGGAAAAGATTCTGATTCTTCAAAAAAGAATTCATACCATTCGGTATTTTCTTTAAGATATTTTTCTGCGGCAATCATTGTTTGCCTCCGATCAGAACATCTTTTACTAAAATATGAGGTCCGCCAAGAGAAACGGGAAGCGGAGATTGTCCTGCTTTTCCGCAACCGCCGAGTCCGCCAAAATGCATTTTATCATTTGCAATCATTTCAATATTTTTCAGTGTCTCAAAAACATTACCTGAGAGCATTATATTTTTCAGCATATTTACAGGCTTGCCGTTTTTTATAAGATAACCGTATGCAGGAGAAAAAGTAAAAAGTTCAAGATTTGTCATTCCGCCGTGATAATCAATTGCATAAATTCCGTCTTCAAGCGAATTGAATAAATCTTCTTTAGAGTACTTTCCATTATCAATATAGGTGTTTGTCATTCTTACAATAGGAGCGAAATATGTCGATATAGCACGGGCGTTTCCAGTCGGATTTTCATTCATCTTGCATGCAGTTTCTCTTGAATGAAGTCTTCCGGCAAGAAGACCGTTTTTGATAAGATAATTCTTTGCTGATACTATTCCTTCATCATCACATGGAATATATCCGGCATATTCTTCAAGTGTTCCGTCATCTATTACATTCAGTGTATCTTTTCCGAATTCTTTTCCGATGGTCATTATTTTTATCATTCTTTCGTCTTCATAAATTGCATCTGCTTCAGAAAGATGTCCAAATGCTTCATGAATGAAAACTCCTGAAAGTTTTTGGTCACAGATGATATCATATTTTCCGCCGTCGGCGTTTTCAGCTGAAAGCATTTCGATTGCAGTTTTGACAATTGATTCCGCTGTTTCTTCATGCCCGACTGCAGATTCAAATCCGCCGTATCCGGCAAAAGAATTATGATACGGCTGAATTTCATTTCCGTCTTTTGCTGTTGCAGATAGAGAAATTCCGCAGAAAGATTTATTATAAAGAATTTCACTGCCTTCGGAATTCAGATAACAATACGTTGAAAGTGAATCTTTATATATTGAACGGGAAGTTTGTATTTTATCATGATTAAAAAGAATATTGTTATACTTTTCTGCCAGAAGAAACTTGTCATCAAATGAAACTGAGTCCAATGAAATTTTTGAAGATGTTGTTTTGCTGATTATTACCGGAGAACTTTTTTGAATATAAGAATTTCCTTTTTGCTTTAAGAGTTTTGCTTTTTCAGCCAGTTTTAAAAGATAATAATCAATCTTGCTAAAATCATTAAAAGAAGTGACGAGCCAGTTTCCGTTTTTCAGAACTCTGATTATTCCGCCTGAAGAACTTCCGCTGGATGCAGATTCTGTCTGCTTTCCGGAAATGGAAATATAATTAGATTTTTGATCTACGAGACGTATCTCTGAATAATCAAAAGGCAGAGAATATAATTTGTTTTTGACAGAGTTTATGTCTGTATTTAATAAATTGATCATAAGTATCTTGAATAGTCATTATGCAACTGCAGCATAATTATATCAAGCAGAAGTTGGAGGAAACTGATAATGTTTATTGCGGCGGCAATAGGTCTGACAGCGGGCATTTTCAGCGGTTTACTTGGAATAGGAGGAGGAATTATAATGATTCCGGCTCTTGTTTTTTTTATGGGATACTCTCAGCATTTGGCACAGGGAACTACTCTTGCGGCAATGGTTCTTCCGATTGGACTTCTTGCAGCAGCTGAATATTATAAGCAAGGAAATGTGAATATTTCTTCAGCTGTGATAATTGCTGTGTCATTTGTTTTAGGAGGCTTTTTCGGTGCAAAAATAGCACTGATTACTGATGCATCGATCTTAAAGAAAATATTTGCGGTATTTCTGATTGCAATCGGTATTCGTATGCTTATATCAAGATAGAATTACCATACCGGACTCATGTAAGGGTACGGATTGACTGCGGTATTACTCATTCTGATTTCATAATGGCAGTGGTTTCCGGTAGAAGATCCTGTCTGACCTACAAAACCGACAACATCTCCGCGTTCTACAGCCTGATCTTTTGAAACATTCAATCTCGAACAGTGGGCATAAATCGTTTCGTATCCGTAATCATGTTTTACTCGGATCATGTTTCCGTATCCGCCTGACCAGCCGGCGAAGACAACTATTCCTTTTGCGGTAGCTTTAATCGGTGTTCCATGATCTGCAGCTATATCTATTCCATAGTGAAAATCCCTTCCGAAACCGAAAGGAGATCTTCTCCATCCGAATAGGGAAGTGATATGACCGTTATTTGGAAACATCGAAGGAGTTCCGTTTGCGACCTTTCTTCTTTCATCGAGAAAGACTTTAACGGTTTTCATCGTGTTTGCTGCATTTGAAAGATTTTTACGTATTTCTTTTAGGTCTTCAATTTGAGATGGCACATGCTGATTTTTAAGTGAAGTCTGTTCTTCGGGATCAACCGGAAGAGTCAGCCAGATAGATTCGGGATCATCCGTACCGGTTGATAATGTATAAATTTTTTCTACCTGAGGTTTAATATCATCCATCAAAGATTCAATTTCTGAAGAGAGTTCCTGAAATTTATGAAGCTGGGCTCTGACATTGTTATACTTTTTAATAGATTCTTTTTCTTCATTTTTTATCTGGTTATGTTTTATAAATGCCATGAGAGAAGCGCTTACAACGATGAAGAACAATATAATAAAAAATGAAATGATGAACTTCGAAATCTGAAAATTGAATATCTTCTTCTCATTGTGGGGTATAAACATGATGGTCATTTTCTCGTGACCCTTGCGCAAAAAAGCTTCCCATCTCTTTATGAGTTTTCTTGAAAACATAAAATATCGTTCTGAACATTTCTGTTTTGCGGAATTTTTGACCTGTCTTATTTTTGCTCTCACAATAATACCCCGTTTACTAATCGGCGAAAAGACCCAATATTATCAACTGTTTTTTTCGGTAAAAGAAACCAGATCTTTTACGCTTCCAGCCGGTAATATCTCCAATTCTCCTTTAGTATCTATATCATCCTTTTGTGCAAAAGGAACTGAAACTCTGCTGAATCCGTTGCGATAAAGTTCGGAAATCCGTCTTTCGATATGAGAAACCGGGCGTATTTCGCCTGAAAGAGAAATCTCGCCGATGAATCCGGTTTTTTTATCAACTGCCTTATTAAGATAACTCGAAATGATTGAAACGGCAATAGCTGTGTCAGTAGCTGTTTCTCCGACAGAAAAACCACCTGCAAGATTTATGAAAATATCAGATGAAGACATCGGGATTTTTAGATATTTTTCCAGAACAGCAGATATTATTGAAAGTCTGTTCTGATCGAAGCCGTCAGCCATTCTTTTAGGGTTAGAAAAATTAGTCGGTGTTACAAGAGACTGAACTTCAAAAAGAATTATGCGGCTACCTTCAAGGGCTGCAGAAACTGAAGAGCCCGGAGAAGACAGGTGATTTGGATTTAAAAAAATTGAATTTCTGTCTTCGACCGGAAAAAGGCCTGCGGGAGTCATTTTGAAGATTCCTATTTCGTTAACGGAGCCGAAGCGGTTTTTAAAAGATTTTAAAAGCCGATATTCCTTGGTAAAATCACCTTCAAAATAAAGAACAGTGTCTACGATGTGTTCGAGAATTTTTGGTCCGGCAATAGTTCCTTCTTTTGTTATATGTCCGACTATTATAAAGGGAGTATTTGTTTTTTTTGCAGATTCCGTTAAACTTGCAGCGGATTCGCGTATTTGAGATACAGATCCTGGAGCTGACGGATTTTTCTCTGTAAAGACAGTTTGAATTGAATCAATAATAACAGCTTCAAATTTCTGTGAGCTCAAAATGTGTTCAATGGCTTCAACTGATCTCTCGGTTGATATAAAAATATTTGATGTATTTAGTTTAAGGCGGTCAGCTCTTTGTTTAATCTGTTCAGGTGATTCTTCTCCGGAAATATAAAG
>Ga0209201_1001318_pt1 | contig 29268 bp, 27 predicted proteins | sample AD_UKC055_MetaG_FD_184411 | JGI IMG/M metagenome (GOLD analysis project Ga0209201, IMG submission 184411) | Active sludge microbial communities of municipal wastewater-treating anaerobic digesters from USA - AD_UKC055_MetaG (SPAdes) (version 2) | ecosystem: Engineered > Bioreactor > Anaerobic >...
CAGAGCGTTATTGCAGATAAGATAAACGAAGAGGGTATTAACTATATATACTACAATCAACAAGATTTTGCATCTGTCGAACTCCTTAACCAAGTCCACGACAGTATAATCTTTCAGATAGACTACACGAAGCATAGCTTCGAGGAGATGGCTACGATTTTGATAAAGATAAAGAGGAGTCTAGAGACGCCAGTTCCGTGGAAAGATGGCAGCTTCGTTATACCAGTTGATTGTAAGGCAGGATTTAATTTGAAGGATATGGAGGAGGTGAAAGTTAAAGGAATAGAAGAAACAACTAAAGAATTACTTAATATATACAATAAACTTAAAATAGTTACTAGTAAACATTTAGAAGAGGATTTAGATGACATTGTTTTACAGGAGGAACTATAATGAATGATAACTTTTGGAAGTTTGTTGAGGTTAAAGGACCAGATGATTGCTGGATATGGAGAGGTGGAAGACAACGTGGTTATGGAGCCTTTTATTATAAAGGAAAAGTTGAGAGAGCACATAGAATATCATATATAATAGAACATGGAAATATAGATAATAAACTATTAGTATTACATTCTTGTGATAATAAACTATGTGTAAATCCTAAACACCTTAGACAAGGAAGTCATATAGATAATGTTCATGATGCTATGAATAAAGAATTATACAATAATAATAAGAAATTAAATACAGAAGCTGTAAAAGTAATAAAATGGATGCTTAAGTATAGAAAGAATGTATATGGTATAGGTAATAAATTAGCTAGATTATATAATGTAGATAAAGTAACTATATCTCTAATAAAGAGAGGGAAAATATGGAGCAGGGTAGAGGTCTAATATGCCAAAGCAATCTCGGGAGCTACAGGACTGGCTCAACAGCTACATGACATATACGAGAAATACAGAACCGTCGGACAACTTCAGACTCTGGACAGCGATCTCGACGATATCAGCCTGTCTGAGACGGAAGTGTAGTCTACCGTGGGGAATGATGACTGTCTTCCCTAATTTATATATAGTACTAGTTGGTCCTAGTGGTTGTAGGAAAGGTACTGCAATGGGGCCTGCTTACAATATACTTAGTAAGATGGGTATAAGAATGGCTTCCGAAGCAATAACAAGGGAAGCACTGATAAGGGAACTAAAGAACACAAGCGATACTCACTACGGAGAGGGAGGAGAAATCTACATTCACGCTAGCCTGACTATCTTCTCCCAGGAACTAACTGTCTTCCTAGGCTACAACAATATGCAGCTAATGGCAGATCTATGCGACTGGTTCGACTGCCGAGATAAGTGGACTTATCGTACTAAACACAGCGGTACTGACGATATTACAGGTATATGGGTTAACTTGATAGGAGCTACAACGCCAAGCCTACTGCAGACAACGCTTCCGCAGGATGCCATAGGCGGTGGTCTCACCGCTAGGATGATAATGGTCTATGCAGCTAGGAAAGGGAAGACAGTTGTACAACCATTCCTTACGAAAGAGGAAGTAGAAATTGGTGAGAAGCTATACCGAGACGCTGAGCGTATCAGTATGCTCCACGGAGAGTTCTCATACACTAGTAGGTTCTTAGAGGAATGGACTAAGTGGTACTCAATGAGCGACGGACATCCTCCATTCGATGACCTACGCTTCGGTGGTTACTTCGAACGAAGGGCTATACATATCCTTAAGCTATGTATGGTAATGAGTGCTTCTCGCTCAAGCAGTATGGTCCTTGATGATATAGACCTTATAAGGGCGATAGGAATACTAGAGGAAGAAGAAACGAGAATGAAGAACGTCTTCGCTGGGGTTGGAAGAAGTAAGATAATCGACCTGACGAATAGAGTAATACAACTGATAGCTGAGCGTGGTGAGATTTACCTCGATGAGGTTCTAAGAAAGTATCACTACGATGCAGATACCTATACAATGGACGTAGTCATAAAGACACTACACGATATGAAGAGTATCACGGTAGGCTACGTAGGTGGTAGAACATTACTAAAACCAACAAGGAGGGCAGACAATGGACTTAAAGAATTGCAGCAAGGAGCAATTGGAGACGGTACTATTATCACTAGTTGAAAGCGGTCGTATTGGAGAGGAGGATATAGTAATAGAGCCAACAATAGCAGAGAAGAACGCTGCTACGATGCTTCACACTATACTCTGCCGTCTATCTCATGAGACTGAGTGTTCTTTCTACACAAGTGATAAGGAAGTGGAAGTATGGATTAGAAAGGTTAGAAAGTTCTGTGAGATAGAGAAGCAGACTCCAGAAGATGTACTACTCTATATAAGCAAGGTAAAGGAGTTCGGACAAGGAGCTGAACCGTACTTAGTAATCCTAAGCCTCTTCTGTATGTATCACGAGGGTATATGGAATGCTGTACAAGCGATAGATAGTATATAAGAAAAGGGGACCTAAACAGTCCCCTCTCTTTTATCTCGCCAAGAAAGTCTTGACTGCTTTCCATATAGAAATTCCGTACCTATCCCACAGCTCCGCAATAGCAAAGTACTCAAGTCTAACGTAGTTTCCAATCACCCTGCCTTTGTCTTCTTCCGATAAAGTATCCTGCTGTGCCAACTCATCGAGGTTATCAACAATCGCTTGGATGGACGGGGATACTTTATGGTCATAGTCTTCTCCAAGTGTCCCCCTAATAAGCCCAGATACATAAGGCCACGCTTTAATAGATTCATCGGCTGCAACCTCACCTTTTGCTGCGGCTTTGCTAAAGCTATATCCAACATCCTCACCAATGGAGGTAGCCACCCTAGAAGTAGCACATCCCGACAGTAATAGTAAAACTAGTACACCAAGCCAAAGTTTCATTTCTTCTCCTTTACCTTCTGCAACTTCCAGCTCTTTACTTCTCTAACCTTAAGTTTTGAGGGACGGCTGGACTTGTGGGTCGCGTGAAGGAGAAAGGGGTAGCCGTACTGCACACCTCGCCCCATTCAGTAGTTGTCTTACACGCTACAAAGTTAAGGTTACTTGTTCCCACAGTTGCCGCGGCTATATCCATCTTGATAGAACCATCTGGCTGTGCTGTGACATTAGTCACTGGAACCCACCCTGCACCAGTCACCTTATAATACTGCACACCTGTCTGCGGGTCGCAGATTATAAAGGGCGAAGCCACAGCCATAGTAACACCAATACAGCATACAAAAACCAAAGCTAAAACAATCCGTACATATTTCATCTTACTACCTCCTTGTTTTTATTTAGAGTGAGATTCTAGTCTCTCTCTACGTTGCTGGTCTTTTCTTATATCATCTGTAATAGATTCAATTCTTGACATTGTAGAAAGTATATTAGCTGTATTCGCTTTCAACACTGCTATCTCCTCTCCATGCGAAGCAACCTTACTTGAAATATATCCTGTCCATGTAGCCATACCACCGATAGCTATACTAAGTACAGCTAAGACTATTGCGACTACAGTTCCAATCTTAATACTCCAAGTGGTCTCTCCAGGCTCGTAGTTTATTACATCGTGGTTATTAGGCATTAACATCCACCCTTCGGTGAAATTATCACCACAGTTATTGTAGAAAGTCTACACCAAACATAGGCCCAGCTTCTTCTAACTTCTCTAACGTCTCAGCTTGCCTCGTCTGTCTCGTTCTAAGCAAGAGTCGCACGCCTGGTTTCTTAGCGAATCTACTAGCTGCAGATTCTAAGGACTCAGGACTTATTCTATAATCAGCGATCTTCTCTTGCATCCGATTCCAAGCACTCTCTATCCTAGGGTCGTCTTCTCTTATATTCTTATAGTCGCCGTTCGTTAGCCTTCTTACTTCATTAGAGTACTCACTTAGTATCTGCGATACATACTTTCTCTCAAGCTCCTGTGCCTTCGTCTCTATTCTACTAAGTGTCTCCATATAGCTCTTCGATACTGGCTTAGCACCGAAGGCTACCAACGCCTTATCATACTTCGAATCTAGGTTGTATATAGGATCTCCCTTCTCATTATACACGAAGCCATCTTGGTCGTAGAAGGAGTCTATAACATCCCAGATGTTCCTAATAGCAGGAACAGCTTTCTTCAAGTGAGCCTTAGCTATCTGTGGTCTATTAGCCACAGTCTCCGCAGGATTGAAAGCCATAGCTATATTATACAACTCATGAACGCTGGAGACGACTGGACCTAGAGGAGAGAGAAGGTCTTTCTCAACACTAGGAAGCTGTATTGTTGCAGGACCTACTACATCAACTCCAGCAACTCCACCTGGCACTCCAGAAGCATAGCCTCCCCACTTCCTCTGTAGGTACTCTTCCAACTTATCCCACCAGTCTCCACCTCCCATGGCTGAAGCTGCGAAAGCTATAAGAGGAAGTGTCTTTGCCATAGCTATAAGACCTCGAGGACCTGCAACGGCTGCTGTATAACCTAGGAACTTAGCCCAGAAAGCAGGACTACTAGCGTTCATAATCATCCACTCAACTGTTCTAGCTACGAACGGCTGGAACAAAGTAAGGAGCCTACCAGTAGGAGAACGCATAAGCCTTGGCATCATGCTCACCAAGTTAGCTCCTTGCAGAGTCCAGACACTAAGCGTTGCAAAGTCGGCGTGTTCCCTCTCCGAGAGTCCAGGACTCATATCTTGACTATAGAGATAAGCTGCCAAGAAATTAGCACGACGAGCTGGAAGTTCCATAAGGTTGAACATACCAAGCGGAGTGATAAGTTGCTTACCACCTTTCAATACGTGCGAGCCAACTCGAACACCACCAGCTATCGTGCCTCCTTGTTCAAAAGCTCGAGCACCAAGTGCCCAACTATACTTATCTACCAACTTCTTCTCGGCAGTATTACTAGACAAGAGCTTCTGTGCTCGACCAAGATACTTGACGCCTAGTTGCATTGCTATCCTACTATATCCATCAGCTCCGTTCAACAAGCCAGCGACTGGACGGTAGCCAAGCTTAGCCATTACTGTAGCATTCCTAAGTCTGTCTATCGTCTTCGAAGCTGCTCTATGAGCGTCTATTGCTCCACCTGTAAGAGTGCTAATCGTGGCATCTAGAATTCTATCCTCTAGGTAATACTTTCCTTTAGCGTCATCTAGTACAGCTTCCAGATGACTATACTCATTACCTCCTAACTTATCCTGTGCCGTTTGTAGCTCCGCTATAACAGGGTCGAACGCCATCTTCTTGTGCATAGCATAGGCATACATACTCATTGCATCGACTATATCATCCTCGCCCATTAGCAGGTTCCTGGTCTCCATCGTTGGAGCTGCAAAGACCAGTGAAGGCTTGATGCCTACGATATCTCTAAGATTCTTCCTGAGAATCCTCCTAGCCTCATCTCCTACTCCAGAAGTCTGCCCTCCACCCTTGAGTGCCTTCTCAACTGCCTTATCTAGCCTGCTAGCTACTAAGATATACTTCCTCTTAGAGAGCATAGTCTTCATATCACCTTGATAAGCGAAGCCTTCTCTTATGCTTATATCTCCTACAGTTTCTCCTCGCGCTGTCTTCTCTTCTATATACTTCTTAGCTCTCTCCATTGCAAGATCTATATCTGGAGCAGCTGCTATAACCATGCCAACCTTACTACGACTCTTTCCTGTCTTCTCTGTAACTATAATATCTCCAGTCATCATGTGAGTCCAATAGTCTTCTGTACCCCAGTTCTTAATGCTGTTGATATCTTCTTTGTAAGTCTTATACTCAGCAAGAGCTTTCCTTATCTCACCTGCCTTAGTTATGCCAAGCTGCTGTAGAACCTGTGAAGCTGGGATGCCAGCTTCTATACCATCTATAACTGGCTTATACTTAGCAGACAAGCGGTAATGAGCCTGTCTAATCATATGGTCTATATACTTCTTCCTCATCTTCTCGAAGAATTCATCTCTAGCAAACTGGTAGACGTCCTTCGTAGTCTGGTCAGCCTCTTGATATCCAGCAATATATGCTGCAACAGCTGCTTTCGTCTGTATATCTATATCAGCTTGAGACATCTTGAGGTCAGCGAACTCTTTCCTCTTGATACGTGAGTAACGTTCGACTGCCAAGCCAAGTGTCTGAGCGTCTCTTCTCTGCTTCTTGTCAAGCTTACTAGCAACATTCTTCTCTATAAACTCCCGCTCAATCTCCATCTGATGATTAGTCCAGAGCTTAGCTTGTCCTATATGAACTGCTATACTCCTCGCCAAGTCTGAGAATCCTTTGTGAGCTGGCATCATAGCGTGCATGAACCAAGTCCAAGCTCCTGATATGTCCTTGTCTTTAACGTAGTGAATAGTATGGTCCTTCTGGTCGCTAGATACGTAGCGCTCCTCACGGTCTCGGTGCCAAGTTCTACGCTGTTGCCACTGATTGTACATCTTCGTAAGTTTAGTTATACCTAAGTCTGATAAGTTAATAGAACCATGCTCATTAGAGATAGTATTCCATACATCTTCTAAAGAAGCCTTAACTTTACTATATATAGATGGAATATAAGCTCTTATCTTTTTAGACCAAGTCTTGAAGTTATCAGTAGCATAACTATAGACTCTTCTACCTATCTCCACAAGCATCTCATAAGCCTTCTGTGCTCCCATGAAGTCCATAGTCTCTTCACTATAGCCACGCATACTATCCATGACATTAGTCTGCTCACCGAGTATCTCACTAATACCAGCTGCTAAGTCACTAGTCTCAAGGGCTCCTACTCTGTTCCCTAGCTTCACACGACTGATGTCAGAGATATACCCAGCGAGCCTATTCAACTTATCAACCCACTTATCATAAGCTATAACATCTCCGTTGAACATCTCGAGATAATCTCGTGCATTAGTCTCTAGTGAACTCAGAGTCCTAACGACAAGATCTGCATACTGCTGTAGCTCGTCTACATCTTCACTTGTATGAAACCAGTTATTGATATCATGTACTAGTCTCGTTAAGCCCGAGTCAAGGGAATCGTCTTGAGGCAGCGTCTCTTGAGCCGTTTCCTCAGCTGTCTTGTAGAGAGGATTAGTCGGAATGCCGACAGCTTTCTCTGAAGTAGCTGTAGGAAGGTGCCTTTTATGCTGGATATAAAACTCATTCTTATCTCCTATGATAACATAGTCCTTAGCAACTTCTTGGTCTATCTTACCAAGAGCAAGCTCGGCGTCGTTCCTTGACTCATAGATAGCGTCCTCAAGAGCTTCCCCTTCGTTCTCTACTTCTTCTGCTGCTTCTTGTCCTTTTCTTTCTGCTTTGGTTTCGACTTTCCCTTCGCCACTTTCCTTCACCTCCTTTACTTTCCTACTCGTCTGCCTCTTAGCCTTTCTCTTCTCCCGACTGGTTGGCTTACTTTCCCCTTGCTGTACAGGCTGTTCCAGATTCTTGCCGCCTTCCGTTTCGCCCTCGATAGGCTCAGTCCCTCTTCCAAGAACTTCTTCTTCAACTCCTCGTAACCCTTCGGCATCTTCTCCTCCCAAAGCAGAAGCCCAATCTTCAGGTTCTGTATCTTTATCATACCAAGCGTCGAAGTCTTCGACTGTTCTTACGTTATCTAGGTCTCCTAGTGCAGACCTCATATTGTAGAAGACAACAGCATCTTCGTCCGATAGACCCTTCTGCTTAAGAACGGCAAGGGCGTTAGCTTTAGACAATGGAGTCTGACCCTTTGGTGAAATTTTCACCGTAGGTGTTTCTGTATCTAACTCGGACTTAACAACGATACCAGCAGCCTGTCTTACTACATCTTCCTCTATCCTCTTATCCATCTCCTCTTGAGTCTCTACAACCTCAGCTGGCTTAGCCTTCGCAGCTTCCTTCTCCCTAACTCTCGCACGCTTCTCCTCAAGCTTCTCAGCTCTAGTAAGATTCCTAGCAGCTTCAGTAACTGCAGCTGACTTAGCTGCTTGTCTTGTAGCTTTTATCAATGGAGCAGCTTCTTCAATAATAGCAGCCTCTTCTGCTTCTACCTTCTCAGCTTCCTTCGCCAGTGTCTCCATCTCAGCAACAGCAGCTTCATTTACTTCTCCTGCTTTCGTTAGGTCTAGCTGCTCAGTGGCTGGCTTCTCTGCTACAGTATCCTTCTTTTCTTGAATAGCCTCTTCAAGAATAGCTCCTGCTTCTTCTTTACTAACATCATTCTTAGAAGCAATCTTATTTACAGCAATCCTTCTAGCTCTATTAACTCCAGACGCAATAGGACCTTGGTATAATACTTGGAAGATAGTTGTTCCAATAGTATTCTCTATCTCATCTGAAAGAGAACCAACTGGAAGTCCAGCTCCTTCTCTTGCATAGTGTTGAGCGACTGTAGTACCAGTCTCACCACCTACTTCACCAAGCATAGAGATTCCAAGCTTCTTAGAATATTTCTTAGCAACCTGCTTGAGTGATTCCTTTACAGCTGGTTTTACTGTAGCATCACCTAGGAGTCCGAAGATCTTAGCTGTCAGTATATCCGAAGTCCACTCACCACCAATTTCAGCTCCACCTGATACTAAAGCATTTGGTCTTATTTTAGACAGAGCTAAATCTATATCCTCGTTAGATAATCCTCGCTTCTTAAACTCATCTCTAGCATCAAGCATAAAGTCTGAGTATTCCTTAATTCCAAATAAAGCTCCCTTTGCTGTTACACCACCTATTACTCTACTTCTAAAAGAAGCTCCCTTTCCTCTAGCCAAAGCAGGAAGTACCGTAGACTCAATAGATTGAGTAGTAGAACGAACTGCACCAACTCCCCAGTCGTACACTTTATTCGTAGTTGGCTTCGCTGCAACTGTATTAGCAAGCTCATCTACAGCCCTCATACCTCTCTCGAACATAGTCTCTTTAGATGTAATAGTAGGAGCAACACCAGTAGACATAAGAGTAGCAGCTGTATCAAGAGTACCTGCAACTAAGTTCCTACCAACATCAACAGCTGCTCCTAAGAATCCAGGAGGAGACTGTGGCTCAGCTGGCTTATCCCACTGTACTTCGTCAGGGTTTATCTCAGGAGTATCCCACTGTACTTCAGATGGATTTATCTCATTTGACATATTCTACCTTCCCATCAGGAGTCATGCGAACTTTCTTTCCTTTATACATACCAGTTGTTCCTGCTGGTACCTTCATCGAAGCTGTCTTCCCTTCAGCTAAGCTACCTAGGCTAGACTTCCAAGGCTTCCAACCATACTTCTTCTTCAAGTAAGAAGCCGCGACGATGTTAGTGTCTGCGTCGTATAGATCTGTAACCTCATTTATAATTCCAGCTTTTCTAAGTTCAGGAACATTAACTTCATTTATCTGGAACAATCCATAGTCAGCAGTTCCATTCTTATTAATATTCTTAGCCCTAGGATTCCCACTAGACTCACGCTTCATAGCTTCCTTAGCCATAGGTATATCACCAGGCTCGAAGTACCTATTAAGTATAGAATCAAATGGAGTAGGTTCTCCCTTAGGTAACCCCTCTAGCATAAACTGATTCTCCTTAGGAACAGGCTTTCTGTATCCTAAGATTCCAAGAGTCTCGCCAGCTCCTTGAGGAGTATACTTTCTATAAGCACCTGCTAATCCAGTACCAGATCTAAGAGAAGACGCAACAGCATCTGCCTCTTCAAGCATCTTTATTCTAGCTTCTGATGGTATTAGACTAAGTAAGTAAGACTTAGCAGACTCAGCCTTTTGTGGGTCAGTAGTTTGATTTACCATACCTAATGTTTCATCAAGCTTCCTCTTCGCTTCTTCCCTATTACCAAACTTCTTATAATGAGCATCGAGCAGAGTTTGATAATTATTAGTGAATGCTACACTAAGACCTTGAGTATAATGCCAATTCTCTGGCTTACCTTTATCATCAGACCCTACTGAGTATCTATCTACTATCCTAGTACCAGGCGTCGCATCAGGACTTGAATCAAGGAATAGTACCTCATCACCAACCTTCTGAATAGTAAGTTTCTTACCAGTCTCCTTACTAAGGTTGATAAGATTATCTATAAGCTTAGGAGCCTCAGTAGGTCCTACAGCCTTAAGAATCCTAGCATCCTCAGGAGTTATATACTTAGACTTAATATTACCCTTTATAACTTCATCCATCTCAGTAGTGAAGTTGACTTCTCTCCGTTTCTCAACAGCTGCCTTCCTCGCTGTCTCAGCGTTCAACGCCTTCATATGCTCAGCAGATGCCTTCGTATAATCTATACCTGCATTTATTCTAGCCACTTCAAGAGGGAACTTCTTTGCTTCAATGGCAGTTCCCATAATATCCTTTATCTGATCTGGAGATAGGCCCATCATTTCTGTATTACTTAGTACCGAAGTAGATGGGCTCTGGTCGAAAAAAGGGTTTACCGATTTCTGACCAACAGGAGTAGCTCCAGGAGTTGGAGCAACTGAACCAAGCTCAGTACCTACAGTTCCAGGAAGAGGAGTCTCTCCAGCTAGTATAGGTCCTAGCATCTTATTTATTCCAGATCCATACTGTCGAGCCTGACTTTCAGCTGAAGCAGCAAGACCAAGGTCTCTTCCCCATGAGTCTTTAGGACTCAAGGCAGCACCAAACTTTCCAATCATACTCCAGAAGCCAGGATTGTTGTACCAAGCCTGTTGTGGAGTTGCTATTGGTGTATAGTTCATAGTAGGTGCCTGAGGAACAGGTAATTGTCCACCAGCATTTCTCATAACTTCTGGTAAGAAACTCATATTCATACCTTCAAACATAGTAACCTCCTTATAACTTTGGTGAAATTTTCACCATAGTGTTAACCGAATAAACCTGCAGCTCCTCCCATTACTCCACCTACAATAGCTCCCATTGCTGTACCAATACCAGGTACAACAGAACCCACCATAGCACCTGCCGCAGCTCCTGACATAGCGCCACCAAGAGCTGTACCCATGCCTGTCTTACTTGGTCCTTCCTGAACGCTGTATGTCCCTTGATAAGCACCTAGGAGAGAACCTGCGTACTTATACATCTCTATATCCCACAGAGCATTAGCTCTATCTATCTTAAGGTCTTCATCCTGTTGCTCTTTCTTTGCTATTATGATTATCCTCAAGGTATCAAGAACCATACTCGTTAACTGCTTCTTGAAGTCTATACCTTGAACATAGAAGTCACTGTATGATTTAGCCATAGGAAGATAGAGAGCAGCCATCTTTACTTTCTCATCTAGCATAGCTATACCTGTCTTTGATATAGCATCACTCCTTGCAGTATGAGCAGCTAGCTTAAGGTCGGCAGTATACTTCGCCACGTTTCTATCTTTCTCAGCATAGATAAGGGCTTCTCCAATAACAAAGCTCGAGGACATAACTGCATTAGCATCTCTCATACCTGCTTCGAACTTAGGTATAACAGTCGCCTCTATATCTGCCTGTAGCTGATTACTGTAAGCAGTCGCAGAGGCTGCTAATTCTGTATCATCTTCATAGACAGTATCGAGAGCAGTTGTTATTGCAGTTATATAAGTCGCGTAGTCTGTCTGTGGAACAAGTCCTGTCATATAAGCGTACATAGCATCGTAGACATCTGCGACCTTGTCTGCATCAAGAGAAGTATCATGAAAGCCTACCATAGCTCCACAGAAAGCATTGAGTGCTGCTAGCATACCGTCCGTGAGAACACTTGGGTCATAAGCAGCTGCTGTTGAGTAAGGATTATTCAGAGCAGTAGCATTCATGTCTGCGTAGATATCATCTAACCATTCCTTATGTCTAGTAGATATATACTTAGGAACTGTAGTAACAGAACCACCACTACTTCCTCCTCCACACATATTATACCTCCTTTACAGCGTAGATAAAATCTGTATTGAATCCTATTGATGCTAAGAACTGTTGGTAGAATTCTCTACTGGCGTATGTCACTATACTTACGCATCCTTTGCTCTTAGCATACTTAGCCAATATACCTAAGCCTGTCTCTAAGTCTCCATTAGTTATCATCTTTCTATGACCATAGAAGCAATGTATCAGTAGGTCTGTATGAGTTCCATCTACGCTCATTATTATAGATGTTAGGACAAGAGCATAAGTGAAAGGGACATTTCTAATAAGACGATAGAAAACATGAATCTCCATACTTCCAGCGAGAAGCTCTTCGAGAATCATAGTCATTCTCTCTGGTCTCTGGTCTGATGTAACTCCTACCTTCGGAAGACTAAGCTCTATACACCGCTTCAAGTCAGGCCAGTTCTCTGAGATGCCATGAGGTAGAAGTTTAATCATCCTTATTTCACTTACAACTTCTTCTTCACATATTTCCTTGATTTCCATAGGTTCCTCGTATCGCTGTCTTATCATTTAGCTTCCATCTTATCAGCAAGCTATCTACTTCGAAGGCACTAAAGAGCGGAGCAGTCACATGAGCCTTAAAGTCTACTCCACTTATTACTGGAGATACTACTCCCTTAGCATTAACATCCTTGAGAGTGCTCCTTGTATAGCTTCCCAATGTATTGTAGCAATAGTCTACACCTGCTTGCATACCGCTTCCAGTACAACCGATTTCAAGGACGCTTATCATCTTAATTGCACGAAGGTTCATATCAAAGCTATTCGTTGTAAAGAAGGCACTAGTGTCAGCGTCTACTGCTTCATGTAGAGCTCCATACAATCCAGAGCCTACTCTTACTATTCCAGACGGTAGCTGGTATATCTCTGATAAGCCAGTCGAGAGTAGATACGTTCTAACTCCATCAGATATATAGAATTCCTTCTCTAGCTTATCATAGTTAATAACTATATCAGCAGCTCCTAGATTTGTCATGAAGTTTTTGTAGCCAAGCTTCTTTAGCTCCACCGTTCTGAACTCAATATTCTCAGTAGCTGACCATAGGTACCCTTCCGTGTCAACGAAGATATGTCTATGCTCGTCTCCTCCAATACAGCCCTTTCCTGCTATACCATGCTGTAGTATAACTCGCAGACCGAAGCCTGTTACTGGACTAGATATAGGTCGGAGAGCGGAGACTCCTCCAGAGCCATAGACCATGACATACTCTCCGAGCCTCTTCACAACATAGACATCACCAAACCAACCAACTGGCATCTGACCTGTTATGTTAGTTTGGTCTTCTTTATTCAAGAGTTCTGTCAGGTACGTCTTACCTATTCCTGACCAAGCAACCCAATTACCTCGGTCTCCACCAAAGCCACCTGCGATTAACTGACCTTTATAGTTGCATACGCTCTCTACTATATGAGTTAGAGTCTCTACAGAAAAGACTCCTGTCGTTGTATCTCTCACAACGCACGTAGCTCCATTCACCCAGACTTGATAATCGTAGAAGTCTGCCATATGCCAGATGTCTCCGACTGATAGACTAGTTATCTTTGCTGTTAGATTGTAGCCTGAGTCTGCTTCATATATCCCAGTTTCACTGGCAGCGAAGATACCTATTGTAGTGTCAAACAACTGAGGATAAGGCCAAGAGTAAGTAGGTGCACCAGTTAGTGGATCTGTTATTGCTACATAAGGCACGAGACCACTTTCGTCTACTTTCATATTATAGCACTCAAGTAGTCCTGGTACATTCCTCCTGAACCTATCGTTAGGAAGAAGCCCTACATGTAAGCCTTCATTATATGGGAAGTTAAACTCTTTCATCTTACCCTTCCATACAGTCTATCTCAGCAATCTCTTCTTCAATCCAATCGCTGTTTAGCTGTATCATTGTACTATCTATTGCATTGTTCCAGTCTTTAGCTCCCTCTGTGTTCCTGTACATCTGCTCTAGTTTATAAAGGGCAGCCTGAACGAGGAGAAGAGGATGAGATACTGTCCAATAGTTAAAGTCGTCATCTTTAGTTAGAGCATCTGAGTAGAAGAGACCAAGTACTTGTAGAGTATAAGTTGCAACATCAGGTGGAGGACTTATCAATACAGCGTTATATCCTTCATGTAATGAAGTTATAATATCCTCGAAAGCCCACTGTTGATTATGGTCGCCTACTGTAAGTGTAGTAGGATATGGTCTAGCATTTACAGGAAAGTAGACATAAGGCTCAGATGGAGTTTTATTTGCTTTAGGTTCACTGTAGTAGTTCTTCATCTCAAGAAGGTCATCTGCCTTTACTAGCTTTACCTTATCTGTTTCTGTATAAAGCCATACTTCCTTTATCGCTCGACAGTCTGGAATTGGTACTAGTATCTGAGATGCTGCTAAGTCACATGTATATCTAGCTTCTGCTTTTCCCCCGAAGAGTCTCCTATCCAGCTCACGACAGCCTTGATTTATGAAGAAAGTAGCATCAGCTACAACTCCAGCAGCTATAAGGTCGTTTCTTCCAGATAGCTCCACGAACATATCTACTATATCCGAGAGAGTAGATGTCGTTGAAGCTGTTATCTCTTCGCCTGGTATTACAAGAATGTCAGACATTATACTACCTCCAAATTAATACAATAGCGTACTATCTATAGAATGTATCCTATCATAATATAAAGCGACTCCAATAGTAGTTCCAGTAGCTGCATTATTTATAGTAACATTAGTACCATTTATACCTGTTACTCTTGTATCAGCTGGTATATTAGTGCCTTTTATCCAATCTCCTACTTTAAGTATATTAGTATTATTTATGTTTGATATAGTAGTATTACTATTAGTATCACCAGTAAGAGAACTTCCAGGTGCCCACTTTACTAATAGTACAAATATACCATCTGCCCACGTTTCATCATAATAAGCCCTATCATATAATAGATCGCAGACTACATCAGCACCATCTATAGATGCTATTACAGCACCAGCAACAGTGTGTTGTAATAAACTTTTGCCAACAGTTTTCATTTGCCATAATATAGTATCTCCAACAGCCAACTTTGCCGCACCTGTGGTAGAAAATGATACCTGTGTGGCAGAAAATGAAATACTGGTTATATTGGCTATATAATAATAATTTCCCGCTACAGAATGTTTATATAGATACCTATACTGAGGAGTGTCTATATTGTGTGTAGACCAATGACCGCAGAATCTTGCTGGTAGTGCATATGCATCATTACCGTTGTACATTATGTAGCTACTGGAATCTATGACATGACACCTATCAATGGTTACCCTAAAACCATAGTCTTTTAATGTTCCTATAAATGGCTTGGTTCTATCGTATAATGTTATAATGCAAGATTTGAGGGCAATAGGAGATACAGCTACCAGATTTAGAGCTTTACTAAAGTCTCCATCATCAACAAAGGAACAACCTATAAATTCTGTAGGGGAAAACGCCTCAAATTCTATAGGGCATCTATTCCCATATAAGGTGTTATTTAATAGATGTATATCTGAATTAGAAAATAATATAGGATATCTTGAATTTGCAATACCAATACCAGACTGCCCTATCCTATGTAAAGATTCACCCCTTATAGAATAAAAACCTGAACTACCAATAGCAGAATCACCACTATATATTTCGAACGCTGGACCTACTTGAGTACCATAGAAAAATATACCTGACCCTTGTTGTGCTCCGTATTCTAGTCCATCATACACTGTTCTAACATATGATATATTTCCTCCAAACACTTTTAATACTCTAGCCTGCCCTTGTCCAGAAGCTATTCCTATTTTACAACTAGAAATATTAGGATTGACAACAGTAATATTGTCCCCTTGTAAAGCTCCGTTCTCACAGTTTACCATTATGCCAACTACAAACCTTCTAATAACTACATTATTAATAAGAATATTAGCACTACCAGAAGTTTCTTCACCATAAGTAAATCCAGTATATCCACCATCAGCTGGTATAGAACCAACTCCACCATCTATGCAGATACCACAGTATGGACTATATCTAGAGTCTCGTATACCTGCTCTAACATAGTCTGCATCATATAGTAAATCTTCTATATTAATATCTGTCTCTATATTAGTATTACCACCAACTATACAAAAGTCCTCTAGTCTAATACCTCTTCCTTTATATATATTTATTGCTGGTTTTGCTACTATTTCTGATGCATCTATAATAGTAGGTGAGCCAGAGGAAGAATATCCTCCACCATTTCCTACTATATTACAAGACTGGTAGGTAGAACCAAATGGAGTAGCATGTAGTGTATCAGTTATTTTATATGTCTTACTACCAAGTCTTAATAATAATAAGTTATCTGAAGCACATTCTAATGCAGTATTTATAGGATCTGTGTCATCTGTTACTCCATCACCTACAGCTCCCCACCATTCTGGATATACTTCTAGTACAGAACCAGAACTTAATACAATAGAACCAAGTCCATCGAAGATTTGATAAATTGATAGACAAGATAATTTACCTATTGTTACAGTATATCCCGCTTCTATATCTAGTTTTCCTGGTGGCTCGAATAGTAAGCAGATATTACTTGGTACAACTATATTCTCAAAGAGAAGGGGACTGTTAGCGACTGCAACTGTATCTGATATTACTACTGTTGCATCGGCTGCTCCTATATTAGCTACAGCTGTTGCAAGGTCATCTCCCCACCAATCTATATATACTTTACAACCACTAGGGAAAGATACTGTTCCATCTCCTGTGAATACTGTATAAAGTCCTATCTCAGGCATTACTGAGAATGTTAGTGTTATTCCATTGCTTATATTAAGCACTACTCCCTTTGGTATATAGACATGACCTGAGACTAATGTGTTCTCATCTATATCATAAGTCCCTGGTATGATGTTATCTGATTGAATGTTGTAGAAGGTATAAGTAGTAGAACTACCAAGCTTGTTTAGAACAAGATCGAAAAGCTGTCCTTGGTCGTATGCGAAGGCATTGACGTAGAAGGTATAGTATCCATATTCGTCAGTTGTAACTTGACTTACTCCAGTTGTACTAGTAACGGAAGTGTAGACTGTTGCAGGTGTACTAGTTCCTGCTAAGTATATCTTAACAGTTGCTGAGGCTATAGAATCTCCAGCAGGTGACTCAGCCCGACCATAGAATTTAATCCTCATAACTGTCTCCTTTGGTGAAAATTTCACAGTAGGTGGGGAACCGAAGCTCCCCACCCACTTCTGTTTAGATGTCCTATTACGGACAATCGTCTCCGAATCCGTCCAGAATCATGAATGTATCTGGATGCCGCAGTTCCAAACCAGCCTCAGTAAGGAACTCCTCATTGGTAGCATCATAGCGACCATAGTTAGTGCCCTCAGCTGCGGTCTTTCCACCCTCTCCGTAGAAGGTAGTGTCAGTAATGTACCGATAGACAATGTTCTTCGGCTCGAAGAGAATCATCATCTTCCTAAAGGAAGACTCCTGACTCATAAGCGGGTGAAGCTTCATGTTGATAGTACCCCATGGAGTAACCCACTCAACAATCTTAAGTCCGTAGCTAGTTGTCTTTGGAGTAATATCCATGTGAGCGCCTGCGAGAGCAAGTCTCTTCATGGCTAGAAGAACTGTCGAGCCACAGATTGCGATCTTCTCAGAGCTTCCAAACCTGAAGAGTGTTTCGAGGTAACTATCGAGCCATGTCTCGCCACCGCCAGACTCTGTCCAGCCCTTTCCAGTGTAAGCAGTATTCATGCTGTAGCTGTTGTGGTTAGCAACTACGTTCTTGCGAACGAAGTCTATGATTCCCTGAGTCGTTCTCTCAGGTTTTCCACCACTTCCAGTATTCTCAGTCGGGATGCCGAAGATGAATGCCTTCTCCATTTCAATTCCGTGGAGTTCAAGGCACTCTCTCTTTGCTTCCTGATAAGCAGGACCAGTTCTCAGCCTAGTCATTCTTGCCGTCCTGGTGATGCTCAGAGGTGTACGGAAGATCTGTGTATAGTTGTAGTACTTGGTAGGGTCATATGTGATAGAACCAGGCATAGCGGCGCCTTCCTCGTTTATGTTACCAACTATGATGAAGCGGTCGGCAGTACCGATGTTGTGGCTTGAAGATGCCCTGATATCGAAGTCGTTGTCGTCGTCCTCGAGAAGTACGCAGGTTAAATAGGAGTTAGCTCCATTAACCGTCTTCGCAGTTACCTTAACATTGACATCGACATAGGGAGCTGAAGCGTCACGAAGGACAAGCTGATGTCCTATTCTTACCTCAGCAATCGTCGCTGCAGCCATCTTTACATAGACAGTCGTGCCAGCATTTGCACCAACTGTACCTGTTGCATAGGTGCTTGTGTATGCAACTGACAAGGCTGTATCTGTATAAACGCCAGTGATGGCTCCTGCCTGATCTGGAAACTTCTTGGTCCACCAGTTAAACTCAGGGTCATCTGTTTTCTCTTGTTTCAGTTTACTTGTAATAGCCGTCAGCGGCATCTCACCATTGGGATAGAGACGAAGCAGCATCTCACGCCAATTTTTAGGCCTCTGGTCAGTTACCCAATCTCCAGTTCCTCTCATTCCAGCAAATGCACTCATAGTAAATCCTCCTATTAGAGATGTTCGATTTTATCGACTAAACCTTTTATCCTACCTGGGGAACCATAGAACACAGTTCCAGGCATTACATTTCTAGTCACAACGCTTCCTACTCCTACGACAGAGTTCTCGCCTATTGTAACTCCAGGTAGAACCATTACTCCAGCTCCTATCCTCGCAGCTCTTTTAACAGTATAGCCATTTACAATAAAGGGCTTTATATGCCGTCTATTGTGAACCATATAGTTATCATTGCAGCCGCAGAACATAGGTGCTATAAAGACAAGGTCTTCAATCACAGCGCCTTTGGTTATATGACACTGTGCGTGTATAAGACACTTACTGCCCACTGAACAGTCGCCTTCGAAGACAGTTAGATGACCAATAACAGTATCATTTCCTATCTTCGTATTCGGTCTCATTACAACATAGTGACCAATAAAACAGTTTTCACCGATTTCACAGTTCTCTTGTATGACAGCTGTGTCCTCGATTTTCGTTCCTTTTCCTATCTTAGCTGTCTCGTGTATTCTCATTTCCGCAGAACCTCCTCGTATACCTTTAGCATAGCCTCAGCTGTTTCCGTAATATCAGGAACCTTTGGCACTTCCCTAGGCTTTGTCTCACCCTTGAGAATCGCCAGCATTTCCTGTACTTGAATTCTTTGGTCTCCCTCAGTTATCCAGTAGTGAGCCCACTGGTTACCTCGGTAGCTTATTACTTTAGTTCCACACGCTGCAGCTTCGAGACTTACCCTATTATGGTCTCCATATTCTACTGGAGAATAGTAGTAATCAGCTGCACAAAAGAAGTCTCTCAGTTGGTTCTTATTACACCTGAAGCCACTCACGTAAGCACTATACATGGTGTTAGTCATATAAGCAAGAGGAAACCACCACTTGTGTTGGTCGTGCGGGACGTTGATAGCGTGCAAGCGTGCATCGTGAAGCTGCTCAGCTATCTTTCCCCAAGTGAACATGATGTCCACTGGCCACTTACAAGTATGTGAGTTCTCTCCTGTCAAGACACTTGGCTTTCCACTTAGCAGATTCTGCTTAGGTACAGGTGTCCAGAACTTCGTGTCAACTCCCATTGGTATCGTGTAGACCTTTGTCCTCGTCATGCTCTCTAGTAGATAAGCCTGACGTTCCCACATAGAGACTACAGCGTCTGCTCTCTTCAAGAGAAAGCCACTTACAGCTAAGCTGTCACTAGCACCATAGGCTCCATACAACCCTTGCGTCACGCTCAGTTCGAACGTGTGTTCAGGAGAACCGTGCTGGACATCAACCAGTTTCTTCGTCTTATCGAACGAGATAGCATCTGGGACATGAGAATGAACTACATGAATATCAGCGTCCATCCCAGCTGCCCAAGTTGCTGGTTTCTGTGTGTCGCAGATTACAACGTCAACCCCGAAGGGTTTTTCAGCCTCAGCCATCTCAGCTGCCATATTGGCTAGTCCTGAGCCGTTGAAGAATGTCCAATGAGCTACTTTCACATATCCTCCTTATGGATGCAGTGAAGCTATTGTAGAGTTAATTGTACTTATCTGTGTAGCAAGAGACGTATCAGCTGAATCCAACACTGCCTTGAGAGAAGTGTCAGCACTGGCATATCTCGTAGCCATACTACCGTCAGCACTTGTCGCTGTAGACAAGTTCGAGCTATCAACCGTGGACAACCTTGCGATAACGGAAGTATCCATTGATGTAGCACTTGATGTTACTGTTGAATCAAGTGCAGATACTCCTGACTGAGCACTCGTAGCTGCTGATACAGCCTGACTAATGCCAGTGCTTATTGCAGTTGAATCGCCTGTATTAACGCTTGTTACTGCACTTACCACTGCAGATAAGTTGCTGCTGTCAACGGTACTTAATCTAGAAATAGCACTTGTGTCAGCAGAAACTGAACTCGACAGCACTACTGAATCAGCTGTACTATACCTTGTTATCAAGGATGTATCAGCTGAGTTTCCAGCGCTCAGGTTAGTACTATCCACAGTACTCATCCTTGTTATTACCGAGGTATCAGCACTTTGATATGCGACAGTTATTGTACTGTCAGCGGCTGAGAATCTTGTATTTGCGCTAGTATCAGCACTAGTGCTAGTACTTAGCGTAGTACTATCTACTGTACTCAACCTTGTCACAGCTGAGGTTGCAGCAGATGTTGCTGAACTTGCGGCGGCAGATGCTCCAGTGCTTGCTCCTGCAGATGCACCAGCTGAGCCTCCAGCCGAGAGACCAGCACTAGCAGCCTCTGACCCTACAGCTGAAGTCGCAGCTGAAGCGGCAACACTCACAGCGTCAGATGTCTGAGCGCTAGAGAGTATATCACCGTCTCTAAAGTTTTCGTTTATATTATGGTCTAATCCCATAAGGTACCTCCTACAATTCTTCTGTACTTAACATATCAGCTATCTCCTTCTCGACTCCAGTCAGCTTTGCAGCTGCATCTCCGCCTTGTCTGGCGGACTGGGCCTTTCCAAAAGCAGGTCGTGCTACGTTGTATTTCTTAGCTGCAGTCTCGGCACTCTTCTTAAGCCCGAGTCTCTTTCTTACTTCTCCTACATCCTTGTCATCTCCACCCAGCGCAGCGAAGACCTTGTCCATATCCCAGTCGGGATTCTTGGAGACTATGTCGTTTGTCACTTGACCAACGAATTGAGCGTGAGGTTTGAGGTCTGGATGCTTAGTATAGAAGTCAAGTGTCTTCTGATACATCTGGACATACTGCGGAACTACCTTGTTTATAATCTTCGGGATAGCTCTCAGAACTCCCTGTACAGAAGATTCTTGGACTCGCTTAAGTATCTCATTCATCTTCTCTCTCTTATCAAAGGCTTGGTCATACTCCTCATCAGAGTTCACAAATTCAGACACGAGATCTTTCTTGACTTCTTCGAAGTCATCTTCAATCGTGTCGCGCTTCGGCTCTTCCTTAGGCTTTGCTTGACTATTGAGAAGTGCACTTATTTGTTGCGACAAGGCAGCTACTTGCTCTGTTAGATTTGCGATCTGTGAATCGCGAGTATCGTCAGTAGCTTCCTTACCTTCTCCGTCAGGTTTCGCTTCAGCTTTATCTTTCTCTGCAGGTTCTTCTACTGCAGGAGTATCTTTCCCTTCTTCACCAGTGTCTTTCCCAGCTTCATCTGTTTCCTCGTCAACGCCCTTTGTAACGTCTTCAAATTCCTTGTCACTCGCCTTATCATCAAGAAAAGTACCAAGCATATCAGCAATCTGAGATTGGACAGGAGATGATGCATCTCCACTTCCAACATCACCGCTGGCGTCAGCCTTACCCTCACTTCCTCCACCTTCTCCTGTTCCTATTCCTGTATTATTTTCCATCTTTCTCCTCCTGTTTCGTTTTTATCTCATCTCTTAGATTTTCATAGTTATCTATAAGAAACTGTGGATAAGCTGCAATGAATCGCAGTTCCTCAGCCCTTCCCTGATTTATCCTAAGTGTATCTAAGTCGTCAGACTGTCCTCTCTCAAGGTCATCTCTACATCCTTCTATCCTGACCATTAGAGTAGCCTCTAGATACTTCCATATCCTACCTTTTACGAAGTTTCTAAGCTCCTCTATATCAGGTAGATTGTCCTCTAACTGTTGTGAAAATTTCACAGTAGGGTCTTTCATATCGGCCTCATATTTCCTTTCTGCACTTCGGCTTCTATCTCTTCATCTTGCTTCAGCTTTATCTGTGCACTTCCACCCTTCCTCACGAACTCATTTACATTCTTTGCTCCTGAGATTCTTGCTAGATGCTTAAAGATACGAACCATGTCGAAACCAGAACCAACAGCAGGATTCTGTGCTAGAGTCTGATACATCTGTAGCCAGACTTCAGCGAACTCACCTGCTTCTATAGTGCCGTCGTGACTTACAATATCATAGTTTATCATCAAGTCCATAGGGCTTACTTTCATACCTGTCGAGAATCCGTACTCTTCCTCGAGCTCCTGTTGAAATCTTCCAGCTGTAGAGATATAAGTCTCATTCTCCATCAGTTGCTGAGTGTGGCTAGCAAACATATACGCCAGGTCCTGCATAGTCATAATCGACGCTATCTTGGTACTTTTAGCCAAGCGGCTAAGCGCTGACATCCTCGTATCCCTAGATTCTGTGGCACTACGGCGTTCTGAGCCTCCCCTTATTATTCCCATTAAAGAGTCGACTGCAGATGAACTACGTTGCATAACGTCCATGACTATGCCTGCGTCCTGCATATGGTTTCTAGTAACATCGGTGACAGCAAGCTGCTTTACAGCATTCTCGACACCTCTGCCCCATACAGCACGGCGAGTGCGTATGAGTTTGCCAGGACCTGGCTTCTTAAGGTCACTCATGTTTATAAGGTAAGGGTCTACTATCAGCATATCGTTGATAGCTTTCCTTATATTAGCAACGTGGCTGGTGAAGAGGAAGTCTAGTATTCCCTGCAAGCCATAGATTATCTCAAGCCTACTGATTGGAGTGAGGGAGTATCCATCGTAGTCTGGAGCACATATGGTTACAGGGTAGAGGTTATGGTCGAGGTTGAGGGGTTGAGCTTTGAGGAGGACTTCATCACCAGCCAACATAAAGAGCCACTTTTCTGGATACTCACCGAGACCCAGTTTCCATTCCTTAGGAATGATGTTAATGAACATATAGGTGATATCGATAGGACGAGTTATGTCTGATATCTCAGCGTTCCTAGCTTCGCCACCAACCTTAGTTTCCCTGCCTGATGTGTCTTCTGGTATCGTAGAAGTATGTCCATCTATATGAGCAATGTACTTAGCGTTGAACATATCTTGGTCATACCGCTCACTATTTAGTGTATCGAGATAGTTTGTTTTATCTATCCATCCTACGAATCCACCCTTCTGTACGTCCTGTATAGGAACGCTAGGGTCTGGTAGGTACAGGTAAGGGTCTATATTCATAAGAGCGTTGCCTTCGAAAAGTCTCGTAGGCTCTCTTCTTTTCATTCCTGTAGTCTTATCGAAGATAGATCTATGTCCCCAGTGTGAGTTCCAGTATGGGCTCGAAGCACCGAAGCCGTAGGCTAGACTGTCTCTGAACTGTGTGTGTAGATTTAGGGCAACCTTGTTCCTGATACACTGCAGCTCGATAACTTTCTCAAGCATGATAGAGCCGACTGTATCTTCACTAGTAAAACCGCGATACCTAAATATAGGGTTTTCAAGGAATACAGATACCCAATATGTAAGGATAGTTTCAATAGTTGCATAGCTATAAGGAACAACGATAGATACTGGCTTCCTAGTGTCTTTTTCAAGAACGTACTCCTCCTCGTCGTCTAGTGTTATATAAGCCGTGAGAGTATGATCTATCTTCTTCCAGTAGTCATGCCTACGACTCATAACGTCGTAGCTAGCCTGTGCTCTATCTAATATCTCCTTAACTATCTTATCATGCTTCTCAGTACCTGGCTTCAAATTTCCTAAGCCAGCAGGATAGCCGTAATCGTAGTTAATTTCCTTAAGTGCTTCTGTAGACCTTCTATTGTAGCTGCCCTGCACTTGCCTCATAATAGTTCACCCATTGATGTAAGTTTATCAGTTTTTACCATAGTAGTCAAGATATATATTGATGGTATTTGTCTAGTCATCATATAGTCTTTATAATTATAGTTATAAGTATAACTACAATCACCTACACATGGATAATCTATAAATCCATCATAGACCCAAAATTCACAAACTTCCCATATATTAAGTAGATAAAACCAAAACTCAATAAAGAAACTAGGATAACTTACATTAGTCATACAGTCCTCCAACTTGCCTTCTCCACTATATCGTCACCATAGTCGAAGTCTTCTTCATCCACGAAGATTGAATCCATCTCATCTTCCTCTAGCATTCTCTTATTCTCAGCCAGCTCCAGTTCACTCACGTTATCTGTTCTTGGGTAGAAGTACCGCTCTCCCTGTTCTAGCAATTCAACTATATAAGCAAAAGCATCCATTATGTCGAATCTCTTAGCTCTAGGGAAGCTAAGCAACTGTTCCTCAAGCGGAGTGCTTACTGCCTTATTATGATAGACTAGACCTCTGCGATAGAAAGGAACAAGACCAGCTATACGGTCCTCCTTCTTCGCTCTCGCATGGAGCTCTACTAGCTCAATCTCAATCCCTCTTCGCATCAACTCATTCCTCAGTGGGTATGTTATGAACTCGTTTAGAGAGGTAACTTCTATAGCTATAACATTTGCTTTAATTCGCTGAGCCATCTTGATGGCCTCGTCGTACAGCTTATCAGGATGAAACATGCCAGCAGATACGTCCCGAAGATAGATACGGTTAGCACCAAGATTAATACCCACACCAACGACAGCGGAATGTGCGCTATGTAGTTTAGTAGTCTTTGCAGGGTCAATGATAACGACATTTTCGATAGCCTTCGATTTACTTAGGTTAGATTCTCCCTCGTCATAGTACTTAAAGTATGACTGTAGGAATGTAGCATCTTCTGTACTTATAGCCTTGTTTCTATATTCCCTAAAGAACGTATCTAGCAATCCTTGGGCACGATAGGTCTCAGCCAGCTTCCTTATATCCTCATTCGACATAAAGTCAGGCCATAGACTGTTATAGTTATCATCACATATATCTATGTTCAGATGTACCCAGTTAGGGTCGTCCATTAGATTAGCTAAGAGTGAGTCTTCGTGCAATAGCGTGCCGATAACGACAATTTTCCAGTTCTTCCTGAAGCGAGACGTAGAACCGAGTACGTCTGCGAACCACCATTCTTTGAGCTTCTTTCTCTGGTCTTCAGATCTAACACTTTCGGAGTCTTCGAGGTCATCTCCAATGATAAGGTCTGGTCGCTCGTCATTGTGCAAGATTCCTCTGACCTGCTGACCCGTTCCACGAGGAAAGATGAGTGTGCCTCCTTCAGTAACCCACATATCTTTTGTGAAAGCGTCACTAGGTACGCTGGATTTAATAGGTCCAAAGATACTTCGAATGATATGGTTAGTCGTAAGTTCACGTTTTAAGTTCTCCGATTGCATCACTGCCTGTGTGGAAGAGTTACTGATAGGAACAATAAACTTCTTCTCACGGAAGAGTATCTTCTTAGCAGGATATGCTAGGTTTATTATACTAGTCTTGCCGAGACCTCGAGGGGCTGTTATGACGGCTTTATCTATAGTATCATCGTCTAGGATAGCAAAGATAGGATTATGAATAGGAGCGAAAGGGAGATAGAAGCGATCTGGGAATAGGGTAGGTGCAGTGACTCTTGTAGAAGCACAGCAGTTTACTAGTATTTCTTCTATCTCCTCATTTGCTAGAACATGGTCAGTCAAGAGCCACCTCATGTGAAAATTTCACCACAGTTTATTTACCTTCTCCTAAGATTTTGTCCTGCTCAGGCTTAGTGTTATTTCCTGTCTTACCAACATACCAGGCGATTACCAAGCCTGCCACGAGTGCTATAGCACTTAGGAAATCAGCTGTTATGCCGAGGTCTATTCCCCATTTTCCAGCTATCCACTGAGCGATGATAGCTAAGCCACCTATGAAACCAGCTAAGTTAGTCTGTCCATCTTTACTCATGTCCGTTCCTCCCATCGTAGATTATTACTGGCTCTATACCCTTGAATATATCTAAGCCAGGTATGTCAGCTGGAGTCGGTGCCTTACCGTCTATGCACTCAATACCCCAGATATAACCGCATAGCTCAGAGCAGAAGAATCTATCGGCGTCTGTACTTACTCGCCTGAAGATCTGTTTCAGAACGCTACCATAGTCGTACTTCTTATCGATAAGCTGAAGCATCATACAGCCCATTAGTATCCTATCTTTATCCATGTACTTAGGAAGAGGAAGCCAAGCGATTACTCCTGTATAATCCATCATCTTGGCTGTTAGCCTTGTCAGCTTTACTGTAGGACTCGTGGCTTCTACGTAGTACCTATGCCTCTCTTCTCCTTCATACTCCGACAGTCTGATGATAAGGGAAGCGTGTGACCAAGTACTCCCTGTGAAGAACTTTATACCTGCAGCTATTGGACTGAAGCTACTAAACAACAGACAATCTCCAGTCTTCATATTCTCTCTTACTTCTATATAATCCATCAGTGTACAGTCCCCCTTATAGCATTTATAACATCATAGACAGCCCATGATAGCTCGCAGTCGTCAGTAGGTTCTTCTACTTCCAGAGGAACAGTACTAAGACTAGATGGAGAAAGAGATATAGCTACATGAGTAAAAGCACTTACAGCTAGCTCACTTGTCTTCTCCCATTGGAAGATCTTATTTCCAGTCTGCCCGTTTCTATGAGATATTCCTCTCAAGATATTTCCTACGACACCATTCGCTATAACAGTCTGTGTAGCATCATCTGGAGCCATAGTGCAAGTAGCGTCTATACAAGCTACAAAGTCTAGAGGATACTGCCCTGTACCTATGCCAATGATAGTGGATATCTCCTGCACACTATTTAGTGCATTGTATGTAGTACTAGCAAATGGATTACTCTGGTTAACTCCAGAGAACCATACTGCTGTAGCAGATACCCATTGTGAGTTATAAGCTAGCAGTATCTCAGCTAGTGCTGTGCCAACTGGTGGACTTAGCATATAGAACACTTCTACAGTAGGACCTACTCCACCAGCTCCATCTACCCTAGTTAACCTAGTTAAAGCAGTTCCTCCATATGTTACACTATTGAGAAAAGGCTTAGGATAGAGTCCCATACGATGGTAGGCTACGAAGATTAGTAGTATCCTATCATCTCCAGCTCCAACTTTCACATAACCCTGACCATCGTTATCTGCGAATGACAGGTGAACAGCGTCTCCATAATGTGAGGCTATAGAGGAGACAGAAGGTGCATTGTACTCAGTAAGGATAAGCTCAGTTAGTTCAGATAGAGAACAGTTGCTATCGCCTACAGGGGTATAAGTTGTTGATGGTGCGATTGAATTACCTTTAAGAACAAGTAGAATCTGAGCCCAATCAGTATCTATATCACTAGTCCAAATAGATGACTTTAATGTTGCAGATCCTATAACTTTAGAACCAAATATATGGTTTAGATATGAAGAATATTCATATGTTTCTTCTCCAAGTCCTCCAGTAAGACTCGCTGAAGGAGATACTGAAACATGGTCTATAACTAAATCACCTTCAGTACAGGTAATATCGTAACCACCATAAGTACCTATTGAACCTATTATTCTTCCATTATATTGCGATACAGGATTATCTCCAAATTGATCTCCAGACTTACATCCTGTATAATGCAAGAAAGTAACTACAGCAGCATTATCATTACTAGGAATTGTTATCTCAAGATCATGAATTCCTAAATCAGGGTCAACAAGTGTCCACATATCCATACATCTATCTCCACCACCACCTATACCTTGGTGAACATGAGACCAGTAAGTCATATCAACTCCATTCCATTTTACACTTGAACAAGTCCTGTCTCCATCGTAAGTAATAAAAACAATAAGTACATGATTTGATGCTGTATCTGTAAGTGTAAAAGTAAATATTTCACTAGAGTCAATCCAGAATCCTTGTTTTCTATCAGCTACTACTTCTATAGGTGGAGAATATGTAGGTTCTGAAAGTCCTGTTCTCATAAAATTTAAGAGAGAAGAAAGCTCACAAGTCATATCTCCTGAGACAGCTCCTGCCCATCCATCTAGTCTCAGACGATCTAACATACCAGTTAGTTCGCAGGTACTACGAGGTTGGTAAGGTTGTATGTCTATGGGAGTGATAGTTATAACTAATGGAGAAAGATGGACGTGTCCATCTAGTGGAGTAGCTATAGTTGGAAACTTTACTGTGAGTAAAACTCCAGGGTCTCCATAAGCGTCTCCAAGATCTGAAACTCCTGTGTAGTCTCCTAGATAAACGACAAGAGTACCAGAGAAGAATTCCTTAGGGACAACTGTCAGGACAACAGTCTCTAGATAGATTCCACTTACTTCAAGCTTCTGTGGAGATATAGTTATAACTACAACGTCAAGATCTACATTCATAGATTACTCTATATTAATCAAACCTTCAACGTTCACGACTAAGGAGAAAGTCATAGAGACTGGATTCTGATTCACTCCAAAGTCCCAATATGCTATGAGGGGACTTGTAGCTGGGTCGCCTGTATCTTTGTAGAGGATAGCATATCGAGCAGTAAAACCAGTACCATCGGCTGTCCAGGAGATATCTGTGCAGTCAAAGACGCCTTCGTCGTCTGTATCATCTACAGTTACAGCCTTTCCAGCGAGAGTTGCTCCACCAGCAGTATATCCTCCAGCTGTTGTAAGCTCATCTCCAGAGACATCATCATAGTATTCATCGGCGTCTATATCAGGCGTGTGAGTATCTGGGAGAAGTATCATCTTGAAAGTATCGTTGGTGAAGTCGATACTGCCGTCCAGAAGAAGTTTCTTAAACATATTGTAAGCTGTTCCAGCTGCCATTGTATCCTCCTATGGTGAAAATTTCACTAAAGTTATACTCCCTTACTACTTTCTTCCTTTACTTTCTCTATCACTACTTTTACAGCCTTATCTAATATATACTCAAATGTTTCATTCTTTATTATCCATCTAACAGAACCTATCTCCTTCTTTACTGCGTCTATGAAATCAACTAGTGGAATTGATAATGAGATATCATCATTTGTAACTACAACCTTAATAAATGGCTTGTTCCAATACCTGCTTATTGTCACTATCTCTTTCATGTGATCTCTCCTACATGGCCTGTTGTTAAATTAACCTCCAAGCGTGGTATGGTACCTCCTATGCTGCTTTTGTTATCGTAAATATCCCGCTGTCGTTCCATGTGATAGTCAAATCCCCTGCCGTCATATCCACAGGCCCGCCGAGGTCAACGTAAGCCACGGCATCATTGCTGGCATCGGTATAGTTGTAGATAATACCCCAATAGGCATCCGTG
>Ga0209201_1001320_pt1 | contig 29263 bp, 26 predicted proteins | sample AD_UKC055_MetaG_FD_184411 | JGI IMG/M metagenome (GOLD analysis project Ga0209201, IMG submission 184411) | Active sludge microbial communities of municipal wastewater-treating anaerobic digesters from USA - AD_UKC055_MetaG (SPAdes) (version 2) | ecosystem: Engineered > Bioreactor > Anaerobic >...
TATAGCTCTGGTTTGATTGTTTTTAGTGATAAAATTTTAGTAGCCAGGGTATCTCTAGACCATATTAATACCATTCTTACAGATGATGATGCTAAATATGTTTTAAGTGTTAAAGATAGTATTTATCTTCAGCGAACCAAAGATACTCGCACCCTAGCCTTAGAAACTTATACTGCTGCCAGTCAAGCTATAATGACAGCGCGAGACGGATCAAGTGATGCTGCTTTTACTGCAGCGGCGGATAAAACCAAACAATTTTTAAACCAAACCGCTCAAGCTTTGGCCTATAGTTATTCCATGCTAGAAGCAACTATTACTAGCAATAATTTTTCTCAGACTAAATTAGATAGCTATAAAAGTATTATTAGCGGGCAAATTAATCAAGTTAACGCCGCTATTACTGCTGTAGAATCGGCGTCCCAAAGTTATGAAAATACTAAATTAAATAGAGAAACCAGTCTAGCAGCCGCTCAAGATAGTCTTAATCAGGCTAAAGTTAATCTAGATAATGCTCGTCAGACAGCTCAGAATAATTTAAATACTGTACATTTAACTGGTGAGCGACAAATTGCCGCTGCTCAATCGCAGTTAGATACAGCCACTAAGGCGGTGGAAGTAGCCAAAGCCCAACTAAAAAATGTCAAGGCTCCCGCTAGACCAGCCGATATAACTTTAGCTCAGGGGCAAATTAATCAGGCTTTAGCTAATTTAGCTAGCGTACAAAAGCAGATTGATGATAGCCGTTTAGTTTCACCGTTGGATGGACTGATTACTCAAGTAAATTATGAGGTAGGTGAACAGTTTTCTGCCGCCGGCAAGCCATTTATTACCATTTTAGTTAATAATAATTTTTATATAGAAGTAGATATTACTGAAGCCGATATTGCCAAAATTAAAATCGGCAATCCAGCCGAAATTACTTTAGATGCTTTTGGCCCCGAGACAATATTTAAGGGGCAAGTGTATTTTATTGACCCGGCTCAGACAGTTATTCAGGATGTAGTATATTATAAAGTGAAGGTTAGCTTTAGCGATTCACAGGAAATTGCCAGGCTGACAACCGAACACCATACAGATATTAAGGCTGGCATGACAGCCAATGTAACTATTATTACTGCCGAACGTGATAAGGTAATTAAGGTGCCAGCCCGGGCGATTATTGATAAGGAAGATGGTACTAAGATAGTAAGGATATTAAAAGATGATCAGCTACAAGAAGTACCAGTTACCTTTGGTTTGCGGGGTGATGATGGCTTAGTAGAGGTAACCAGCGGAGTAAACCCTGGTGATCAAGTGGTAACTTTTATTAAATATCCTAAGCAGTCTAATGGTGGTATTAGCTTAGATGAAAATAATTAATATGGCTGATTATCCCTTAATTGATGTTCGACATCTCAATAAAATATATGACAATGATGGGGTGATTACCCAGGTTTTATTTGACATTACTTTAAAAATTGCCAGTGGTGAATTTGTATCTATTATGGGGCCATCAGGCTCTGGTAAATCTACCTTAATGCATATTTTAGGACTTTTGGATCGTCCAACGAGTGGAGAATATTTTTTTAATGGACACAACACTAATGAATTGTCAGACAATCAATTGGCAAATTTACGCAATCAAAATATTGGTTTTGTTTTTCAAGCCTTTAATTTATTGCCTCGCACTACGGTTTTAGATAATGTTAAATTGCCGCTGCTTTATTCTAAGGATAAGAAAAACATGGATGAGCGAGCTCGAGAAGTTCTAGAAAAGATTGGACTAGGGCACCGTCTTTATTATTTAAGTAATCAAATTTCGGGCGGTGAAAAACAGCGCGTGGCTATTGCTAGAGCTCTAGTAAATAATCCTCAGGTTATTTTTGCCGACGAGCCAACCGGCAACCTTGATTCTAAATCAGGTATTCAAGTTATGCAGATACTTCAAGCCCTAAATAGTAGAGGGACAACTATTATTTTAGTTACTCATGAAACTTTTACTGCTGAGCATGCTCAACGTATAATTAAAATTTATGATGGTCATTTAATTAGTGATGAGCCAGTGGCCAATCGTCGTATAGCCCAAGAGAATGAATTTTTAAAATAACAGCATGGGTGCAGAGTTAAAACAATCATTATCATTGGCTTGGCGAGCTTTAATGAGTAATAAAACGCGTAGTTTTTTGACTATGCTGGGGATTATTATTGGAGTAGCGGCGGTAATTATTATTATGTCTATTGGTAATGGCGCTCAGTCACTTATTCTGGATCAACTAAAAAGTTTTGGTAAAGATTTGGTAATTGTTTTACCAGGTAATTCTGATGAGGGCCCGCCTAGTGAAGCTCTGGGCATAACCATTACTACCTTAAAATACGACGATGCTAAAGCCTTGAGCGAACCTAATAATGTGGCCAATGTTAAGGCGGTTGCCGCTTATTATCAGACATCAGCTAATGTTATCTGGCGGGGTAATAGCTATGAAACTGTCATTAATGGAGTAACCGCTAATTATTTTGATATAGAGGATAGCTCTATTGATCGGGGCCGTTTTTTTACTCCTGAAGAAGTAGACAACGCGGCTCATGTGGCAGTATTGGGTAGTGTAGTAGTTGATGAGTTGTTTGGTGGTGCTGATCCTATTGGTCAGCATATTAGAATTAAAAATCAAATGGTTGAAGTGATCGGGGTGCTTAAAAGCCGTGGTAAAGTGGGCATGCAAGATTATGATGATCAAATATTGGTTCCGGTAGTTTTTGCGCAAAAAATGATTGCCGGGGTAGATTATTTAAGCTCTATAAGGGTGAAATTAGTGCCTAATGCTGATGCAGATAGAGCGGTGTTAGAGATAACAGAAACTTTAAGAGAGCAACATAATATTCTTCAACAAGATGATGATGATTTTTCAGTTCATAGTTTTCAGGATGTTCTGGATACTATAACCAGAATTACTAATACCATCAATTATTTTCTAGCCACTATGGCCGGCTTGTCTTTAGTGGTGGGTGGTATTGGTATTATGAATATAATGTTAGTCAGCGTTACTGAGCGTACTAGAGAAATAGGTCTGCGTAAGGCCATTGGGGCTACTAATGGACAAATTTTAAGACAATTTTTACTGGAGTCAGTGTGTTTAACTTTGATAGGTGGCTCTCTTGGTATTATTATAGGTATCTTGGTTTCTTATTTAGCCGCAGTAGTGGCTCATCTTTTACAATATGAATGGGATTTTATTATTTCGGCTCCAGCCTTAATTATTGCAGTATGTATATCTATTGCTGTTGGCATTATCTTTGGTCTTTATCCAGCTAGACGAGCTAGTAATTTAGAGCCAGTTGATGCTTTGCGTTATGAATAATATCTTATGAAATTCCGTGCCGCCTTACAATTATCTATACGATCTTTGCGATTAAATCTTTTACGAACCACCTTAACGGTACTGGGTGTTGTTATTGGGGTAGCTGCTATTATTGTTGTTTTCGCCGCTGGTGATGCTGTTAGAAATTTAGTAACTGAGGAAATTGCTTCTTATGGTACTGATATTATTGACACTGAAATTAAAATGCCTAAAAAAAGAACAGCCAGCTCGTTAGCTCAGGTGACTACGCTTAAGGTAGAAGACATGGAAGCAGTTAATAAATTAGCTAATATTAAGCAAGGTTATGGCGCTATTTTAGGCCAACAAAAAGTTAGCTGGCAAGGTCAGAGTGAACGGTCTTTATTATTTGGCGTTAGTGCATCTTATGCCGAAATAGATCAAAAAAGTCAACCAATAGAGGGTCGTTTTTTTACAGCTGAAGAAGACAAAAATCAGGCTATGGTGGCAGTAATAGGTTATAGCTTGAAAGAAGAATTATTCGGCAATCAATCACCTTTGGGAGAGTGGATTAAAATTGGTAATAATAAATTTCAGGTAATTGGGATTATGGAAGAACAGGGCCGGGGTGGCGACAGTAAAATAGATATAGATAAATCAGTGTATATGCCCTTAAAGACCCTGCAGAAGCGGATTTTGGGAGTGGATTATATACTTTATATGGTACATCAGCTTAAAGATCCCAGCAAGGCTGAAGATACTGCCGCCGAAGTCACGTTGTTGCTGCGAGAGCGACACGGCATTGACGATCCAGATAAAGATGATTTCCGTGTTATTACCATGACTGACATGATGGATACTTTAAATACAGTTACTAATACTGTAACTTGGTTGTTGCTGGCTATCGTTGCTATTTCTTTGATCGTCGGCGGTATTGGCATTATGAACATTATGTATGTGACGGTGTCTGAACGTACCCCAGAAATTGGCCTACGCAAGGCTTTGGGGGCGAATTATCATGATATTGTGGAGCAATTTTTAATGGAAGCCATGCTTATTACTATTTGGGGCTTTATTATTGGTACTATCGTTGGTTTATTATTGGCCTGGATATTAAGCATAGTGGCCAGTCATTTCGGCATTGAGTGGAGTTTTATTTTTCCATGGTTAGGTATTGGTACAGCTCTTATTTTTTCTGTGATTTGCGGTCTTTTGTTCGGCCTACGGCCAGCGCAGAAAGCGGCTAAACTTGATCCAGTGGAAGCTTTACGGACTGACTAGTATTTAGAGATAACTAAAAATAGTAATACCACCAAAGCCAGCAAAGAGTAAAAAGATAATAAGCATAATAATTCTTCGTGGCCATCCCGGACGGGTGGATGGTGGTAATAATTTCCAGTTGCCAAGGTTTACAAACCCAATATGGACAAACATTGCTAAGGCATTAATAATTGCCCCAACAGTAATTAGCTGTTTAGGTTCATAAAAATTAAGAAGCAATAAAATAATGCCAAAGATTATTTGTCCCCAAAGAAAGGCATAATAAATTTTAGACAAATTAAGTTTTTTCTCTTTTTTATTTTGTAGTTTAAGTAAAGCAGCATTTTCGGCCATAATGCGGGAGGTGGAATCTAAAACGCCAAGTTGAGTCTGGGCGAGCATTAGGCCTAGAAGTACAAGGAAACTTGAGCCTACCCAGGGAGCGAGAGCTTGTCCAATAAGTTTAGCTTCATTAAAAATAAAGTTAATACCTTCCTGGTTATTATTAAGATCGAAGGCGGTAGTATATGACAAAATCATCAGTAGGGCCATCGCTAAGAACCCCAGAAACCAAAAAATTAATAAGTGTTCTAAGCTTATTTTTTTCCACCATTGACGAAAGCGTTGTAAATTAGTAGGACTAGGCGTAAAGTCAGAGCCTTCTAAATTAATTTCTTGTTCTTGATGAGACTTAAATAATCCGCTTAATTTTTGAGCATATAACCCCATACCATAGCCCTTATCTTTAATATAGAAAGATTGAGACAGATTAAGGTTGCCTCCAGCTCCAGAATAAGCGAAGGCCGCCAAAAAGGTGGCTAAACCAACACCCGATGGTAGCCAGTGATAATTATGTCCTCGGCCAATTAGACCATGGAACAGGGCGAGCCAGTCGGTTTGTGTAGATAAAATAATAGCTAAAATAATCAAACAAGGCACTCCAATTAAAATAATAGTTTTGGTTATTCTTTCTAAAGTATGGTAGACGCTTTGGTTAAGGGTAAGAACTAAGCCAATGGCTAGCAAGATAATCATGGCTAGCCAGCGAAAATCTTTAAGGCCAATAAGGTGACCAAAAATTTGAGCGCTGGCGGCAGCGATTCCCGGGAGAGCCCAGCCAAGAAAAGTCGAGATAATAAACCAATAGGGGAGTCTAGGCCATATTTTAGCTAGGCCAGTAAAGACGCTTTCGCCCTTAACTAGAGCGTAGCGTTCAATTTCCATATTAATAAAATATTGGCAGGTAAGGCCGAGCAAAGCACCCCAGATAATTCCTAGCCCATAATTAGCAGTAAGATAAGGCCATAGAATAATTTCTCCTGAGCCAAGCCCTAAAGCTAAGATAACAAAACTTGGGCCCAGCATTTTAAGGAGAGGAATGGGTTGCGGAAAAGGTTTAGTCGTCATACAATTATAGGTAGTATTGTAGCAGAAAAAAATTTAGCTCACAATAATTGTTAATTTATGTCTGAACCCCTTGCCAGTGTTATGCGGCCTAATAAGTTAGAGGATTTTGTTGGTCAGGAAGATATTGTTGGCCCTGGATCTTTCTTACGGCAAGCTTTAGTTAATAAGCATATGCCGTCATTATTATTTTGGGGCCCTCCAGGCTGTGGCAAAACAACGTTAGCTAAAATTATAGCTTCTGAGTTAGATTCAGAATTTTTTGCTTTATCGGCAGTCACTAGCGGTCTTAAAGAATTACGGCAAGTTATTGATAGAGCTCGCAACAACCAATTGATGGATAAGAAGACGCTATTACTGGTTGATGAAATACATCGCTGGAATCGTGGACAGCAAGATGCTTTGCTGCCCTATGTTGAAAATGGCACCATTATTCTTATTGGCGCTACTACTGAAAATCCTAGCTTCTCAGTTAATGGAGCCTTGCTATCGCGTTGCCAGGTAATTGTTTTTAAACAACTCTCGGTTGATGATATTATTAAATTATTAGAAAGGGCATTGAAGGATAAGGCGAGGGGATTGGGCGGACGAGTGAAGGCCGATAAAGCCGCTCTAAAGCGTATAGCTCATTTGGCTGACGGTGATGCTCGGCTGGCCCTTAATTTATTAGAAGCTGCTGCTAAAACTGAATCAGTAATTAATTTATCTATAGTAGATAAAATTAGTCAGCAAATTGTTTTTAATTATAATCAAGTAGGTGATGAGCGTTATCATTTAATTTCTGCTCTGCATAAGAGCATGCGCGGCCATGATGCTGATGCTGCCCTATATTGGTTAGCCAGAATGTTAGAAGCTGGCGAGGATCCTTTATATATCGCTCGTCGTCTAGTGCGTTTTGCTAGCGAAGATATTGGTTTAGCTAATAATACCGCTTTATTGTTGGCTACCAGTTGTTTTGAGGCCTGCCGTCAAATAGGACTGCCAGAGTGTAAAGTTATTTTAGCTCAGACCGTAATTTATTTAGCTAAATCACCAAAAAGTATTGTGGTTTATGAAGCCTATGGGCGAGCTATGGCTGATGTTCAGCAATTTGGGGCTTTGCCCGTGCCGCTTCATTTGCTTAATGCCAGCACTAGATTAGCTAAAGAGTTAGGTTATGGTGAGGGTTATAAATATACGCCCAAAGAAGATAGTGCTAATCAAAATTACTGGCCGCAGAAATTATCATCTGGCCATAAGTATTTACCACGCAAGTAATTAGCGAGTATCGCGGATACCCAATATTGGAATGAGGCCAAGAATAAGGCCCAGGACAAGCACTATAAAAATAGCGGGTAAAGAACAAAAGCTTAAAACGACGAAAGCCGTGAGGGAAGCTAGTAGCCAGCCTAAAGGACGATTTTGACGATAAAGGTTAATGACAGCGGTATCATGGCTGTCAATTTTTTTATAAAAATAAGATTCTTGCATACTTTCAGCTAGGGCTGCGCCAACCCGGCTACAAAATAATAGAACCCCCCAAACAAAGGGACTGGTAGAGCTTGTCAAAAATATACCTATTACGGAGATAATCATAATAATATTGCCAACCATCAGCATTTCTTTTTCGCCCAAAATTCTATCGGCTAAAGCTCCAGCTGGCAGTTCCAGAATAACAAAAGGGATAAGCATTATAGTAAAGATGATGCTTAAAGTGGGCCAACTTAGTCCCATATATTGATGGAGATAAATTGGGATATAAAGATTCATTAAGGCATAAAAAAATTGAAGGGCCAATGAAGATAAAAAAATACGCCGCCGATCATTATGGCCGATTAATTTTCTAATGCCCTTTTTAATATTTTGTTTTTTATAGTGAATTCGGGGATGTGGTAGTTGATGTCTAGTAAAAATAAATAAAATTAAGGCTGCTGCTAGAATTAAGCCACCAATATGGTAAATTTGCGGATAATTATTGTTGTGGCCGATAATGTTGCCCATCAGCAGAGGCGATATAAGCCATGCTATATTTACAACTGTTAGATATTGAGTTCGGATGGTACCGGTACGGCTGTTGGTAGAGATATTTTCTAGAAAAATATCCAGATTAATCATTAAAAAGGTAAAAGATAAATAGCGGACAATAAAAGCTATTAAGATTAGCCAGCTAGGCCCTCTAGAAGATAAAATAAGACTAGTGATAATAGATCCTAAGTAAGTAATAAAGATTAGGCGAGAAATGGAATGACGGGCAATGAATCGGGGATAAATAAAAGAGGTAGCAATAGTAATAGCAGTAACTAGGGATAAAAATAGGCCAATATAATTTAAAGGAAGAAAAAGATTCAAATAAGAAGATTGAGCATAACCAGTTATAGCATCAGCAATAGTGGTGGCAAAGGCCAGGGCATAAATTATATAAAAGGTTGATTTGTTTTTTGCCATAAAATAAGAGCCTTATAAGGACCCAGACTTATTATATAAAAAATTAGGAAGAAAGCCAAGTTTATGTTATAATTTTTATAGATTTTATTTTTATTTATTATATATGCCTAAGTTATTATCTCAGCTTGTATATCCAGCTGATGTTCCTAAATATCGCCGCACAACCTATAATAATAATTGGTGTTTGCTTACAAAGGGTACTGGTCGTTTATTACTACTAGCTGGTGATCAGCGGATGGAACATCTTAATAATGATTTCTGGGGGTCTAATATTGATCCAGCCGATAATAATCCTGAACATCTCTTCCAAATTGCCGCTCATGCCCCCATTGGCGCTTTGGCGGTTCATTATGGGTTAGCCAGCCGCTATGGCCATAGTTATCGGCACCTTAATTACGTAATTAAACTTAATGGTAAGACTAATTTAATAAATGATGATCCAGATAGCCATTTACTAGCCACTATTGATCAAACTATTGAATTGTCCAAGGAGGCTGGTTTTCGTTTAGTGGGTGTGGGTTATTCTATTTATCCGGGTAGTCGTTATGAACCAAGAATGCTAGCAGAGGCAAGTCAGATTATTATTGAGGCTCACGATAATGGCTTGCCAGTTATTTTATGGATTTATCCGCGTGGGGGTAAAGTTAAAAACGAGGATGATGTTTCTCTAATTGCCGGAGCTGCTGGGCTGGCGGTGAGTTTAGGCGCTGATTTTGTTAAGGTTAGGGCGCCTCGGCCACTAACCGTGAAAAATATCCAACGAGTAGTTGAAGCCGCTGGCCTGACGAAAGTTATTTTTGCCGGTGGCGCTGCTACTGCCTATGATAAATTATTACGTGATATTAGTTTAGAAATAAAAGGCGGTAGTGCTGGTGTAGCAATAGGACGTAATATTCATCAACAATCTTTAAAGGAAGCCAGCAGGCGGTTACAAATTTTATCTGCCTTAATTTATGAACATAAGACCCTATCTCAGGTAGCCAAGTCAGTCAATAGAGGGCGCTCCCAACATAACTCAAAAGAGCAATAATTTTTAATTTTTTATATATGCAAGCCAATATCAAAGCTAACAATTTTGAATTGACCCCAGCTATTAGAAGTTATGCAGAGAAAAAACTTAATATGCTGGATAAGTATTTGGGTAACGTGGTTCCCATTAGTTGTGATATGGAGGTAGAAAAAACCACTAGGCACCACTGGAAAGGCGACGTTTTTAGGGCGGAAATTAATCTACAATTGCCAGGAGAGCTTTTAAGAATTGAAAAAATTGAGCCCAATTTATATAAAGCTATTGAAAAGACCAAAGACCACCTAGCCCAAATGATTGTTAAATATAAAGAAAAAAGGCAGTTGCGTTAATCTTGTATTTTATTTAATCTTTCTACTATAATAGAAAATTGACTAATTAAAATGTTGTTTTATTTATCATAATGAAATTTTATGGGGGTTTTTCAGAAAATAATCGGTGATCCTAATGAACGGGTTATTAAAGATTTACAGCTGACTGTTAATTTAATAAATGAATGGGGACCGCGAGTTGTTGATAAAACACCAGAGGAATTGCGGCAGAGGACCCAAGAATTTAAAGAAGAATATCAGGCTATTGCTAAAGACAAGGGGATCAAGGCGGCAGACAATTATTTAGATGAAATTTTGCCGGAAGCCTTTGCCATGGTACGTGAAGCCAGTAATCGTACTTTAGGACAACGTCATTTTGATGTCCAGCTAATTGGTGGCATTATTTTACATCGCGGGGAAATTGCTGAAATGAAAACTGGCGAGGGGAAAACCCTAGTAGCTACTTTGCCCCTTTATTTAAATGCTTTAAGCGGTCAAGGTGTTCATCTAGTTACGGTTAATGATTATCTGGCTAAAATTGGTGCTGGTTGGATGGGCCCAATTTATAATTATTTAGGTGTAAGCGTGGCAGTAATTATTCACGAGCAGGCATTGCAATATGATCCTAACTATTATGATGATAGCCAGTTTGATGAGCGGCTTAGTCATTTTCGGCCGATCAGCCGCCAGGCAGCTTACGCCTGTGATGTGCTGTATGGTACTAACAACGAATTTGGTTTTGATTATCTTAGAGATAATATGGTCTATGAGCTTAGTCAAATGGTCCAGCGGCCGCTCCATTATGCCATTGTTGATGAAGTTGACTCTATTTTAATTGATGAAGCAAGAACTCCGTTAATTATTTCTAGCCCAGCCGAAGAATCTACAGATAAATATTATAAATTTGCAGAATTAGTAGCTCGCCTTGATGAGGCCAGTGATTATAATGTTGATGAAAAAATGCGGGCGGCTACCTTAACCGAAACAGGCATTGCTAAAATGGAGAAATGGCTAGGGGTGGATAATATTTATGTGGAGGGTGGAGTTGACGATGTTATGCATATTGAGCAAGCCCTAAAAGCGAGGGTGCTGTTTAAAAAAGATCGTGATTATGTAGTGAAAGATGGTGAGGTGATTATTGTTGATGAGTTTACTGGCCGTTTAATGTACGGCCGTCGTTATAGTGAAGGACTACACCAGGCAATTGAAGCTAAAGAAGGGGTGGTTATTCAAAAAGAAAGCCGTACTTTGGCTACCATTACTTTTCAGAATTATTTTCGCATGTATGATAAGCTCAGTGGCATGACCGGCACGGCCCTTACTGAGGCGGAAGAATTTTCTAAGATTTATCATCTAGAGACGGTAGTTATTCCTACTAATAAGCCAACGATTCGTCAGGACCTTAATGATTTGATTTATGCCACCGAAGAGAGCAAGTTTAGGGCAGTAGTGAATGATGTTAAGGCCCGTCATGCTAAGGGTCAGCCAGTGCTGGTCGGTACTATTTCTATTGAAAAAAATGAGATTTTAGCTGATTTATTAGCTAAACAGGGGATTGAAGCCGGGGTATTAAATGCTAAATATCATGATAAAGAAGCCCAAATTATTGCCCAGGCCGGACGAAAAGGAGCGGTTACTATTGCGACTAATATGGCTGGCCGAGGTGTGGATATTATTCTTGGTGGCAATCCGCCTGATCCCAGCGAACAAGCTGAAATCCGTGCATTGGGTGGTCTTCATGTTATTGGAACAGAGCGACACGAAGCCAGGCGGATAGATAATCAATTGCGAGGCCGAGCTGGCCGGCAAGGGGACCCTGGTTCTAGCCAGTTTTATATTTCTACTGAGGATGATTTAATGCGTATTTTTGGCGGTGAACGTCTAAAAAGAATTATGGCTACCTTGAAGTTGCCCGAAGATATGCCCATTGAAAATAAAATTATTTCTCGTTCAATTGAATCGGCTCAAAAGAGAGTGGAGGGCAATAACTTTGATTTAAGAAAACACTTAGTAGAGTATGATGATGTTATTAATAAGCACCGGGAGAGTATTTACCGACGGCGCCGGCAGATTTTAGAGTTAAGTGAAACGCCAGTGGACAATACTACAGAAAGTACTTCTTTGCTAACTCCTTTATCCTCTTTGATTTTAGAGATGATTGATAATGAAATTGAACAAGTAGTTAGTTTTCATACACAAAGTGAGAATATTGATGATTGGAATATTAGCGAAATAGCTCAGGTAATGAGCACCATCTTAGATGTAGATGCTACTAAGCTGGCCCAGGAGCTAGTTAATTTAGGCAGCAGTTCAACAGCTAAAATGGATAAAATTGCTTATCGCGACAGCCTAGTGAAGTATTTATCTGACATGGTCCACAAGGCTTATAATGAATTATTAGCGCTGACTAAAGATATTGGACTGGATTGGTTGGCTATTGAAAAGTCAGTACTTTTAAGATCTATTGATAGCCGATGGATGGATCATTTAGATGCCATGGATTATATGCGTCAAGGGATTGGCCTGAGGGGCTATGGTCAGCGTGATCCGCTTGTTGAATATAAAAAAGAAGCCTATCGTCTGTTTAATGAACTTAATGCGGCTATTCAGAAGCAGGTAGTTTATGCTATTTTTAAGATTGTCGATTTAAGTCGTTCCAATGAACAGAGGATTAAGCAGATGATGAATATTTCTGGTCCAGCTAAAAAAATTATTCTAAACGCTAACGGGGAAATGAGCACTGCTCCAGTAGAGCGGAAGATGCGGGATAGCGCAGGACATAAAATTGGCCGCAACGATCCTTGCCCCTGCGGGAGTGGCAAGAAATATAAAAAATGTTGCGGTAGATAATATTGGGTTATGAGGAACAAGACAGGGGCAAGGCCAGCATTTCAACCAAGTCGAGATCAGACAGACTATACTCACGCCCGGTGGGCCCCGGTTATTAATTGTGTGGTGAAGTATGGTTCTAAAATATTAGTAGTCAGGCGCAACCCTGACCTTAATTTTTATCCTGGCTATTGGAATGGAATTTCTGGTTTTTTAGATGACCAGCAGAGTTTAAAAGAGAAAATATATAGCGAGCTCAGTGAGGAGTTAGGATTAACTAGATCGCAAATTGTTAAAATTAAAGTGGGAGAAATTTTTGACCAAGACGACCCACAATATAATAAAACCTGGGTTGTCCACCCGGTCTTAGTAGAAGTTAAGACAGATAAAGTCAAGTTAGATTGGGAAGCCAGTAATTATAAATGGCTGACCCCGCTTGAAGTAAAAAAATTAAAATTACTGCCTAACTTTATTGAAGTGCTGAATCGTTTAAATCTGGTTTAGTTAGGTGAAAGATATTTATGATTATTAATATTGCTTCTCACAACCCCACTAAAATTAAGGCCTTGCGGGAAATTATTAGAGATTATGACAATCTTAATCTCGCCGCGGTTATTGACGTAGATGGTTGCTCTCGGGTAAGCGAACAGCCAATCACCTTAGAGGAGACTATTTTGGGGGCGATGAATCGAGCTCGTGAGGCCTTTAAAGATTGTGATTATAGTGTGGGACTAGAATCTGGCCTTATGGCTGTGCCATATACCCAGAGTGGGTATATGGATGTTTGTGCTTGTGCTATTTTTGATGGTCATAATTATTATTTAGGGCTTTCCTCTGCCTGGGAACCGCCAGCCAAGATAGTCCAATATATTATTCAGGAAGGTTTAGATATGAATGAAGCGGCCTTTAAGGCTGGTCTTACCCCTAACAAGAAGGTGGGTTCAGCTGAAGGACTAGTGGGTATTGTGACCAAGGGAAAATTATCCAGAAAAGAATATACCAAAGAAGCCATTAGAATGGCTTTAATTCATCTAGATAAATAAAATCAAATTAATTTTGTTTGACTTTTCAGTAATTATCTACTATACTTTTTGTCGTAAGTTTTTCTTTGGATGATTTTTAAACTAAGTTGCCCAAGAAAGAGGTCGACTTACTTTTATTAAAATGTATAATTTTGTCCGTTTGTATGTCAAAAAAATTATATGTGGGCGGATTACCCTACAGTCTAAACAGTGATGGCCTAAAAGACAATTTTTCTCAAGCCGGTACCGTAGAATCAGCCACCGTGATTACTGATAAAATGTCCGGTCGGTCCAAGGGTTTTGGCTTTGTGGAGATGTCCAGTGAAGAGGAAGCCCAAAAGGCCATTGACATGTTTAATGGCCAGGAGATTGGTGGACGGCGAGTAGTAGTTAACGAGGCTCGTCCTTTAGCTGATCGTCCAGCCCGCAACAATAATTGGGATCATCATTCTACTCATAGTTTCTAACTATTATAGTATTGATTGTAACCATCGCACCGCCCTTTAGGGGGCGGTGTTTTTTTGTCGTTGATTTTTTTTCTAAAATCTCCTATGATAGAATTAAATTAACTCGGGTTAATTTAATTTTGTTATATTATTTAAACATTTTTTATGGCTTATACAGCAATGAAGGCTTCCACTAAGCAAAAAAGTCATGTTTGGTTCTTGGTATTTCTAGTAATTTTGGTCGTGGCAAGTTTATTAATTAATTTAGGGCCGCAATATAATGCTTTTGTCACTAAGCATAATGTACCGTTGCCCAAAGTAAAGGAGTTTCCTTTTAGGTTAGGTTTGGATTTATCTGGCGGCACTAGTTTAACTTATGATTTAGATTTATCTGTTATTGAGCCTAGCGACCGACTTAATGCTGCTGAGGGGGCACGTGATGTCATTGAGCGGCGGGTTAATATGTTTGGCGTTAGTGAACCCAATGTTCAGATTAATAAGACGGCACAAGGCAATTACCAGATTACTGTAGAATTGGCTGGCGTGAAAGATATTAATGAGGCAATTAAACAAATTGGCGAAACCCCGCTGTTACAATTTAAAGAATTAAACGAAGAACGCAAAGAATTAACCGATGAAGAAAAAGCGGCGATGGACGAATATAATAAAAAGGCAGAAGCTAAAGCCGCCGATGTTTTGGGCAAGGTTTTGTCCGGTGGGGATTTTGCTGAACTAGCTAAAACCTTTAGCGAAGATGAGGCAACTAAAGATAATGGAGGTTCTCTGGGTTGGCTATCTAGTAAGGAAAATCCAGAAATTATTGCCATTGCCGAGAAGTTAGAAATAGGACAAGTTAATACTAATTTACAAAAAACTTCTCAGGGTTATGAAATTGTTAAAGTAGAAGACAAACGTCCCCAAACTAAAGATGGCAAGCCGGTGGTAGAAATTAAAGCCGCCCATTTATTGATTTGTTACGAAGGAGCTTCTAATTGTCAGAGCGGTTTAACCAAAGAGCAAGCTTTAGAAAAAATTAATAAGCTTAAAGAGCAGGCAACCCCAGAGAACTTTAGCGATTTAGTGAAGCAGAATTCTACTGAGCCTGGCGCTAGAGATAGTGGTGGTGAGTTGGGTTGGTTTAGCAACGATACTATGGTTAAAGAATTTGAAGAAGCTGCTATGGCTGCCAAAAAGGGAGAAATTGTTGGGCCAGTAGAAACTGAGTTTGGTTATCATCTAATTTATAAAGAAGATGAACGGCCGATGATGGATTATAAGTTAAGCCATATTTTTATTAAAACTAAATCTATTATAGATATTCTCGGCAATGTTGATGAGTGGAAGACGACTGAACTTACCGGTAAATATTTAAAACGAGCCACGGTGCAATTTAACCCCCAAGACAATAGTCCAGAAGTAGCGTTAGAGTTTGACAGTGAAGGGGCCAGGCTTTTTGAAGATATTACGGGGCGAAATATTAATAAACCGGTAGCTATTTTTCTAGATGGTTATGTTATTAGCCAGCCGACAGTGAATGAGAAAATTACTGGTGGGCAAGCAGTCATTTCTGGTCGATTTAGCTTAGTGGAAGCTAAGACCTTGGCTCAACGCCTTAATGCTGGTGCTCTGCCAGTGCCTATTACTTTAGTTAATCAACAAACTATTGGAGCCAGTCTTGGTCAATCATCAGTAGATAAAAGTTTGACTGCTGGATTTATTGGTTTAGTCTTAGTGGCTTTATTTATGATTATAGTTTACCGCCTACCGGGATTGCTGTCGGTTATTGCTTTACTGGTTTATGGTTCATTGACTTTATCTATTTTTAAGGTATGGCCAGTGACGCTTACTCTTTCCGGGATTGCCGGTTTTATTCTATCAATTGGTATGGCGGTTGATGCTAATGTGCTGATCTTTGAAAGAATGAAAGAAGAACTAAGGGCGGGAAAACCGCTAGGTACAGCCATTAACGAAGGCTTTTCTCGGGCCTGGCCGTCAATTCGCGATGGCAATTTAACTACTTTAATTACTTGTTTTATTTTGATTCAGTTTTTAACTGGCTCTATTAAGGGTTTTGCGATAACTTTGGCTTTAGGTGTATTAATGTCTATGTTTAGCGCCGTTGTGGTTACCCGCAACTTATTAAAATTGGTGGTTACTCCCAAGATAGCCAGCAAACTTTGGCTTTTTGGCGTTAAGCCAGTGTCAGATAAACAAGCTTAAAATTTATTAACTATTGAATTATATGTATCAGTTTATTACTAAAAGAAAACTATGGCTGTCTATTTCAGCTGTTTTAGTAGCTTTAGCTATAGTGGCTATTGCCGTATGGGGACTATCTTTTGGTATTGACTTTACCGGTGGTAGTGTCTTAGAGGTGCGTTATCCGCAGAATCGCCCCAGTGTAGCCGCCATTGAGGAGAGCTTGTCTAATCTGGGTTTACAGAATTTAATTGTCCAGCCAGTAGGGGATGTGGATGTTAAGCTTCGGTTCCAAGAAGTAGATGAGGCTAAGCATCAGATTATTCTTGCCAAGCTACGAGAATTAGCGCCGGCAGGCGAAGGACAAAGTTCTATGGAGGAGTTGCGGTATGATTCTGTCGGGCCGACAGTGGGTCGTGATTTACAGACTAGGGCCATGACCGCAATTATTTTATCCTTAATAGCCATTGTGATTTATATTGCCTGGGCTTTTCATAAGGTGTCTCAACCAGTAAGTTCTTGGAAATATGGAGTATGCGCTATTTTGGCTTTGGCTCACGATGTTATTATTGTGATTGGTTTTTTTGCAGTTATGGGACATTATTTTGGCTATCAGTTAGATATCACTTCTGTGGCTGCTATTTTGACAGTCCTAGGCTATAGTGTTAATGATACCATTGTAGTTTTTGATCGCACCCGAGAAAATTTATTTCGCCTGCGTCAGAGCTTTGCCGAGACAGTTAATACCAGCTTAAATCAAACCCTGACCCGTTCACTTTATACCACTTTTACCACTCTTCTTACTTTAATTGCTATTGTTATTTTTGGCGGTTCGTCAATTCGTAATTTTGCCCTAGCTCTAACTGTTGGTGTCTTTTTTGGTGCCTATAGTTCTATTTTTGTGGCCTCGCCCCTTCTGGTGGTTTGGAATAATTGGCATAACCGCAAAAAAGCTTAATTTTATATTTACTATATGCGTCAAAGCCAGCTTTTTACCCACAGCTTAAAAGAGCTCCCCAAGGACGAGGCCAGTTTTAATGCTCAAACTTTAATGCGGGCCGGATTTATAGAGAAAATTTCGGCTGGAGTCTATGCTTATCTGCCCCTAGGTTTACGGGTATTTCAGAAAATTGAGGCCATTATTCGTCAAGAGATGGCTAATTTAGGGGCCCAGGAAGTAGAGCTTCCCAGTTTAACTCCGGAAGAACCATGGCAACAAACTGGCCGACTGACGGCCTTTGATATTTTATTTAAGACTGCGGGTAGTGACAAGAAACAATATATATTGGCGCCTACTCATGAGGAAATAATTACCCCATTAGTTAAAAAATTCGTTCAATCTTATCGTGACTTACCATTGGGAGTTTACCAAATTCAGACTAAATTTCGCAATGAATTAAGGGTAAAATCAGGTTTGCTTCGGGGCCGTGAGTTTACCATGAAAGATCTTTATTCTTTTCATCTAAACCAGGAGGACCTGAATGCTTATTATTTGGTAGTGCAGAAGGCCTATTTCCAAATTTTTAAACGTTGTGGCCTGCTAGAGAAAACTTATTTAACTTTTGCCTCGGGTGGAGCGTTTAGCCAATATTCTCATGAATTTCAGACTGTAACTGAAGCTGGTGAAGACACTATTTTTATTTGCGAAGATTGTAATTTAGCTATTAATAAAGAAATTATTAAGGAACAGTCAGTTTGTCCTAATTGCGGGCGCAAGGATTTGTTGGAACGGCGAGCTATTGAAATTGCTAATATTTTTAAGCTGGGCGTAAAGTTCAGCAAGGCCTTTGATTTTACTGTAACGGATGCTGAGGGTAAGCGACAGCCGGTTATTATGGGTTGTTATGGACTGGGACTAGACAGGATAATGGGGGCGATTGTTGAGGTCAATCATGATAACCATGGTTTAATTTGGCCGGTTGAGGTGGCGCCGTTTAAGGCGCATTTATTAGACATAACTACCGACACTAAAGGCCATCATCAAGCGCAGAGTCTTTATGAAACCTTACTGAAATTAGGATTAGAAGTTCTTTTTGACGACCGGCGTCAAACGCCGGCTGGCTCTAAGTTTGCTGACGCCGACTTAATCGGCTGTCCCTATCGCCTGGTAGTAAGTGACCGGACAATAGAACAAGAAAGTTTTGAAATTAAACGTCGGCGAGACACCGAAGGACGCTTGGTTAATTTTGATCAAGTAAATGCTTATTTTCATAGTAATTAAATATAATACATGTTTCATAAGGTGAGACATAATAAGTTCATACGTAATTTAGCTATTGATTTGGGGACTTGTAAAACCATGTTAAGCGAGCCGCAAAGTGGCTTATTTTTAAATGAACCCACCATTGTGGCGGTTAATAAAAAAACTGATCAGATTTTAGCCGTCGGCGAAGCGGCGAAGGCTATGGTAGGCAAGAACCCTGCTTATATTGATATTGTGAAGCCATTGGTAGATGGGGTGGTATCCGATTTTGAGGTGACCGAGAAACTGCTAAAATATTTTATTGACCAGACGCAAGAAAATAGTTTTTTTTTAGCGCCTAAGCCGGCAGTTATTATTGGTATTCCATTAGATATTACTGAAGTAGAAAAGAAGGCGGTAGAAGACGCTGCTAAATCGGCGGGAGCACGGCAAGTTTTTCTCGTGGAAGAGCCAATGCTCTCAGCCATTGGGGCTCAATTACCCATTATGGAAGCTACCGCCACTATGTTAGTTGACGTTGGGGGTGGTATTACTGAAATTGCCGTTTTAGCCCTAGGTGGTTGTGTCGCCTGGAAAACCCTAAGGTTAGCTGGCAATACTTTTGATAGTGAAATTATCCAATATATTAGAGAAGAATTTAATTTATTGATTGGCGAACAGTTAGCAGAAGAAATTAAAATAAAAATTGGTTCAGCCATCCCGAGGTCTCAGCCGCTGACTATGGCTATTCGTGGCCGTGACCTTATAAATGGGCTGCCTAAAGAAATAGAAATTAGCGATGAGCATGTTCGCGAAGCTTTATCTCGGCCTGTTGGTCAAATTATTGACAATATAAAAGCGGCTTTGGAAATTACCCCGCCCGAATTAGTGGCCGATATTTATGAACGGGGAATTATGCTTACCGGGGGAAGCGCCTTGTTAGATGGTTTAGACCAAGCCATTGCTCGAGCTACTAAAATTGGCGTTCATATTGTTGATGACCCTACTAGCAGCGTAGTTCGTGGGGCAGCTCATTTGTTGAGTAATTCAGAATTACTGAATAAAATTGTTGTGCCCAGTTTGGCTGAATAATCTTTTATGAGTCGGTCCAGACCTAAAAAATCTATCTGGTGGTTAGGGATCATTATTATTGTGATTATTATTGTTCATTTTTTGGGCTGGTTATCTAAGCCGGAAGATATTATTAGTCATAGTTTAGGGGCAGTGGTTGTTGATGTGGCTAAGGTGCCGCAGACTATTAGCAGTTGGTGGCAGACCTGGCAACAGCGCCAAAATTGTCAGGAAGAACTTCAACACGCTAAAGATAAAATTAATGAAGCTAACCTGTCAATGCTAAGTTATGCTAATTTAGCAGAAGAGAATCAGAAATTACGTAATTTATTAAATTTTCAGCAAGTAAGCGGTCTCAAATTAGTGACAGCTAATATTATTTATCGGGGACGGGTAGGTGGATTATTAGCGCCGGATCAAACTTTTATTATTGACAAAGGAAGCAGGCAGGGCTTGGCCCTTGATAATATAGTGGTGGACGAACAGGGGGCAGTAGTAGGTAAAATTGGTCAGCTGAAGGCTGATTCAGCTGAAGTATGGCTGACGACTAATAAAAACTGTCGTTTAGCCGTTACAGTAGAGGGCAGTGCTGAAACTATTGGCGTGACCCAGGGTGATTTAGGATTAACTATTCGAGTAGATTTAATTCCTTTGCAACTTAATCTTTATCCTGGACAGAAAATTATCTCCTCGGGCCTGGAGCCGACCGTGCCTACAAATTTAGTAGTGGGAAAAATTTCTCAAATTATAAAGGCGGATAATGCTTTGTGGCAGAGTGCTGTTGTAGAGCCGGCGGTTAATTTTAGCCAATTAAATTTTGTCAGTGTTATTATACTGTAATTATGCCGTGGTCTTGGGCGGTTAAATTATTATGGTTATGCGTCGCGACCATTCTTCAACTGGCCTGGATTAATCTATGGCCCAATACTTGGCCTCAGCCAGATTTGATTTTAGTTACTCTTATTTTTTGGCTATTTGCCGTAGGATGGTCAGAGACAAAATGGTGGGTAGTAGGAACAGCAGCTATTTTGGGCATTGTTTCATTTTATCCCTTGTTTTCCTATGTAATATTATGGTTATTACTATTTTATTGCCTTTATTATTTGCTTTTTAAAATTTTTACTAATAAATCAGTTTATTCTCTTATGGCCCTAGTAGCCTTTGGTACGATAGGACAATATTTAGGACTTATGTTTTTGGGCCATAATTGGTCGGTTCCTTTGTGGTGGCTTATTTTGGGTAAGGCAATAATAGCCAATGAGTTAATCTCTGGCCTTCTTTATTATTTACTTCGCTGGCGGGATAAATGGTTAGTACCGTTTTTTATGGTAAAAGGTAAATAATATGGTTAAAAAAGATAAACAATCTAATTTATCTAGTCCGTTTGGCTTAGTGAGTCCGAAGAAACGACAGGTCCATTTAACGTCAGGTCATAAAGAATGGACTGAAGAAGTTTTTTTAAATAACACTAAAGCTGAGGAAACTATTAGTCATAATTTTAGTGCTCGTTTTGGTTTTATCCTTTTGAGAGCTTTACTACTAGCTGGCCTTATTTTATTAGCAAGAATAATATGGCTTCAGTTTTATCGGGGAGATTATTATTATAATTTAGCTGAAGGCAATCGATTGCGCACAGAGCAATTAGAAGCTAAGCGGGGGATTATTTACGATGTCCATCATGAACCCCTAGTGAGTAATGTGGCTAATTTTGTAACCTATATTACCCCTAGCAATTTGCCAACCGAAGCTAGGTCACGTGAAACAGTGTTAAACCAGCTGTCTCAAATTTTAGGACAATCAACCATTGAAAATTTAAAAGAGAAATTAGTTAGCATTAGTCCCGGTTCAACAGAATTTTATCAGCCAATAGTTATTAGTGATAATTTGACTTATGATGAGGTAGTACAACTTACTATTAAGCTTAATTCGTTGCCAGGAGTATCTTTAACTACTACTAACAAAAGATTATATACTAATCTCAATAATTGGCTAGAAACTAGCAGCCCGGCAGTAAATTTAAATAGCTTAAGCCTTATTATGGGCTACACCGGGAAAATTAGTCCCACTGAGTTAGAGACATATCCCGAACGCCATTATTCACCTTTGAATTATATAGGCAAGGTTGGTCTTGAGGCTTATTATGAGGCGGATTTACGAGGTGTTAATGGTGGCAAACAAATTGAAGTTGATGCAATAGGTAACGAGAAGGCCATAATTAGTCAGCAAGACCCAATAGATGGTCGCCATATAGTTTTAAATATTGATGCCCGCCTGCAAGCTAAATTAGAGGAAATTATGCGTCAGCATTTAGCGCGGATTGGTAAGCGCCGAGCGGTAGCTATTGCTATGAATCCTCAAAATGGGGCTATATTGGCGATGGTCAGTCAACCCAGTTTTGACAATAATAGTTTTTCGTTAGGTATCAAACAGGCTGATTATGACACATTAAAAAATGACCCAGATACACCCTTACTTAATCGGGCTATAAGCGGGGAATATCCTTCAGGTTCAACTATTAAACCTATTATTGCTGCGGCTGCCTTGGAAGAGAAGATAATCACCCCTAGTACAGGTTTTTTAAGTACCGGCGGTCTTAGGGTTGGTCAATGGTTTTTTCCTGACTGGAAAGCTGGCGGTCACGGCTGGACTAATGTTACAAAGGCTATTGCTGAATCAGTTAATACTTTTTTTTATTATATTGGTGGTGGTTATGAAGATTTTGTTGGTTTAGGAGTGGAACGTATTGGCCAATATTTGCGAGCTTTTGGACTAGGTCAACCAAGCAACATTGATTTGACGGGAGAATCTTCGGGTTTTGTACCAACAGCCGAATGGAAAAAGCAGACTATTGGTGAGCCGTGGTATATTGGCGATACTTATCATTTGGCCATCGGACAGGGTTATTTATTAGTTACTCCGCTTCAGGTGGCGAATTATACTAGTGCTTTTGCTAATGGAGGAAGAATTTATAAGCCACGTGTAGTCCAGGAGATTTTAAATAATGACGGCTCGGTGTATGAGGTTAAAGAGCCTAAAATTATCGCCGAAAATATGGTGAGTCCGGAAAATATAGAGACTGTTAGACAAGCGATGCGTCAGACCGTAGTCTCTGGTAGTGCTCAGAGTTTAAAGTCTTTGCCAGTGGCGGTGGCCGGCAAGACCGGGACAGCCCAGTTTGATAGCCGTAAGCCATCGCATTCATGGTTTACTGGTTTTGCCCCCTTTGATAACCCGCAAATGGTTTTAACTGTTTTAGTGGAAGAGGGGGGCGAAAGCACTGATTCGGCCGTACCGATTGTTAAAGATTTTTGGCAATGGTATTTTTCCACTCTTGACACCTCTGGGGGGTAAGGTATAATGAAGTAATTAATAAGTTTAATATTTTTTATGGCCACTAATAATTCCTTAGGTGGTAGTCGCACTCCTGAGCAGCGGTTAAATATTATTATTGGTCAGCTTAATGGCTTAAAGAAAACTATTAGTCAGTCTAATTATGAGTGCTCGGCCTTGATTACTCAAATTAAAGCCGTGAAAGCTGGCCTAGATGCAGTATTAGAAAAAATATTGGAAGAACAATTAGATCATTGTCTTAAGGCGACTAAAAGTAAACCAGAGGTTAAAAAAATTTTTAATCAGGTCATTCGTTAATTAAAATTTATGTCTCAAATTTTAGAATTAACGCCGGCTAATTTTGCCACTGAGGTTTTAAATAGCAAAATACCGGTGTTGGTAGATTTTTGGGCTCCGTGGTGTGGCCCTTGTCAAATGATGGCTCCAATTTTAGAGAATTTGGCGCAAGAGTTGGGTGATAAAATAAAAATTGCTAAAGTTAATGTTGATGATCCCGAGAATCAATCATTGGCCGTGGAGTATCAAATTCAGAGCATACCTAGTATGAAATTGTTCAAAAATGGCGAAGAGATTGCCAGCTTTATTGGAGCTCATCAGCAGGCGAGCTTGCGTCAAGATATTTTAGATAAGTTGTCTTAAACCATGGAGACGGGAGTGAATGATTTAATAATTGTTGGTGCCGGACCAGCTGGTTTAACGGCTTCGATTTATGCTAGCCGCTATAAAATAGAGCATCAGGTTATTGGCCTTTTGCCTGGCGGGGCGATGACTGAAGCTTATAAAATTTGTAATTTCCCCAGTGAAGTAAGTATTAGCGGTTGGGAATTAGCTCAAAAAATAGCTAATAATGCTCGACAATTAGGAGGAAAAATAGAAGCTGGCGAGGTTATTAAAATTAGTGGTCATTATCCTAATTTTCAACTTGATTTGGCTGATGGCCACAAATTAGCTTCCAAGACAATTTTACTAGCTTCCGGGGCTAAACGACGGCACTTAGGATTACCCAATGAAGATAAATTTTTGGGCAAAGGTCTCGCTTATTGTGCTACTTGTGATGGACCCTTTTTTAAGGATAAAATAGTTGGTGTGGTGGGAGGGGGTAATTGTGCGGCGACGGCGGTTATTTTTTTGTCTACTATTGCGGCTCAGGTTCTGTGGTTTTATTTAGGTAGTGAGCCTAATGCGGTTGAACCAGGTTGGCTAGAAGAAATTAATAAACAAGAAAATGTTAAACTTATGGCCCGGAGTGAGATTAAGGCCCTATCGGGAGATAATTATTTAAGTGGCGTGGTAATAAACAGAGAAAACAAGACTGAAAATATTAATTTAGAGGGTTTATTTGTGGAAATTGGCAGTGATCCCAATAGTGAATTTTTCCAACAGCTGGGGGGTGCAGTTAATGAAGGAGGATATATTGCGGTAGATGGAGCTCAGGCAACCACTATTCCCGGTATCTGGGCAGCTGGTGATGTTACCACGTCTTCTAATGGGTTAAGGCAGATTATTACGGCTTGTAGCGAGGGCGCTATAGCGGCAGATAGTATTTTTAAGTTTTTGAAACAGCAAGTTTAGTTTATATTTTTATTTATTTTAGTGTTTATTTTTTATGCCTCCTTGTTGGGGGTTTTTTGTTATTGACAAATAGTAAAAACTATGTTAATTTAACACATCTATTATTTTTTAAAAAAGATAAATATAAATAGATGGCTTATTCTTGGTTGTCGATAATTAAAAAACATCAGTCAATTATTTGGTGGTGGCTAGTTGGTCTTTTGGCGGTGGCGGCTTTATTTAGTTTTACCCAGCCGCTTAAATATTTAGCTAAAAGCCAATTATTGGTTGTGCCTAATTATCATCAGGTGGGTGATCCTTATCAAATTTCTCGCACTAACGAATATTTAAGCACCTTGCTTTCTCAGGTAATTTATTCTAGCTCTTTTTTTGAGGCAACAGTTAAGCCAGAATATCGTATTGATACAGCTTATTTTGGTGATACTTTAAAAAAACGTCTGTCTACTTGGCGAAGAACGATTGATGTTAAGCCAGTTCAAGATTATGGGATTATTAGTGTTAAGGTTTACCATCCAGATAAAGATCAGGCAGATAAAATAGTGCGGGCTATTAATTATAGTCTCATTACTAATGGTAATTATTATCATGGGCTGGGCAATGAAGTTACAATTAAAGTCATAGATGAGCCGGTAGTTTCTAACTGGCCAGTTAAACCTAATTTACCGCTTAATTTTGGTGTAGCTATCCTTTTGGGCATTGTCTTAGGTTTGATTCATATTTATATTATTAGCGCCAGCCAGCCGCAAACTTATACCGAGGTGGCTCTAGATTGGCCTAATTCAGAAGCTGTTAAAGATATGGCAAGAGAGCCAGTTATTATAACTAGCGAGGGCAAGGATAATCAGGTAGATGATGATTCAAGTGAGACGCATATTAGTTTAGATAATTTAATTCAAGTTCCATTAGCGGCTGAGGTAAATATAAACGATGACAGCCAGGATATTACTGAGCAATTATTGCACGGTGGCAACATTGACAATATTTTTACTAGTTAAGTTTTTCAGTGGGACAATCTTTGGCCCATTGGGAAACCGCAATTAGCGGCGTACTTTAACAATTTTATAGCCCTAAAAGGGCGAAGGAGGAAAAATGAAAAAAATCCTATTCTTGATTGCTCTTTTAGGGGTAATCTGTTTGAGTGGGGAAACAATTTACACCGTTAAGTTGGGTGATACCCTAGAAAGTATTGCCCAGACCTATGGTGTGGTTTTAGCCGATCTGGCTAAAACCAATGATATTGATCCACCCTATATTATTTGGGTGGGAATGCAGTTGAATATTCCCGAGACAAGCCAGCAGCCCCAATTAAAGGTTGTTGATACTGGAGAGACGGGAATGCTATTACCCCGCGCAATGGGGCAGAGTCTTAAACAAGGGCATCAAGCCTTTGTATGGGACAAGAAACCCTTTGTGGGCGGAGGAGTCGGCCGTTTTGACAATAAATCGGCTGACGGATATTATCGGTATGCCAATATAAAGTGGCAGCCGATGAATTTGTCTGCCCTTTTTTCTTTAGGAGCCTGGGGTGAGGTCGGTGACGACTTCTGCCAGGCTAAACAAGGGGATTGGTCGCAGTCTGCCTTATACTCCAAAGTAGGACCAGCGCTAGATTATTACAATCCAGGTTGTTGGTTCGACTGTTGGTGTCTCAAGAGCTATTATGGTTTCCGCCACGCGGAATCTCAAGATGGTCCTTGGGGCCAAACGCAGGAGGATCAAACATGGGCAATTAATTGGTGGGTGCGAGTCCACCAGAACGAGCTATCACCTTGGCTTGCCCAGACTGCTATATCCACTGAATATATTGGTATTCTTGATAGTAAGGCCGTTGGTGGTATAGCCGGTCAGCATAAACCGCTACCAAGCTATTCTCCGGTAAAATGGGAAGGCTCGATAGAGCAATCCCTATATAACTGGAGTAAAGATGGTGGGATGGGTTTAACCCTGGGGTATCGTCATCTTGATGGCGAGATGAACCCAGGGAAAGATAGAGTATTTGTAAGTGGAAATTGCCGGCTCGGGTGGATGAAAGTCCTGTATGAGTTGGAAACAGGAGAGCAAGTACAAAACAAACTAGAGGTTCAGTTGAACTTCTAAAGGAGGAAAAATGACTAACAAGAAAAGTTTGATTATTGGAGCAGTAATAATATTTTTTTTATTATTATTACTGTTTCATAGCTGTTTCCGGGTAGATGTAACCAGAAAACCCAGCACCAAGAGTTTAATTTATGTGGTGCTGGATCGGCTTGGGATATTATCCGAGAGAGTGGACCAAATAGCCACGGATGTCGACACTATTAAGGTCGATGTTCGCGACCTAAAAAACCGTAAACCCCCTCGGGTAATCTATAGAACTATCAAGATTGTGCAACCAGCACAATCGCCTGCCACTCAGGAAACCAAACAGCCCGAAGAGGTCCAACAACCAGAAACAAAACAGGAACCCCCTGTGGTTTCTGGTAGCATTATTCCTGGTTCTATTCCTGGGCCCCAAGATCTAGTTTTTTGCATAGATCTTGAGCCCAATAAGTCTGCTGATAGCTCCAAAAAATTTCTTTTTTGGGAGCTATGTAACAACTTAGGGTACAACATCTCTAATGTTGTACCCAATAGTATGGGGAAACCGGCGAATATGCGGTTATCCCCCGGGGGATCAGCCGATGGCATAATATTTGATGGAGAAATGCTAAAAATTAGTGTTTCATCATTAAATAATTGGTACTCCCAAATTTTTGGGGTGCCAATGCCGGCTGATTTTCGTCCCGGTCTCCGCTCTAACAAGAGCGGCTGGCAAACAAAATTAATGTCTAAAAGCGGTAGCTATTTCGTTTACCGCTTTTGATAGATAAAAGTTTTTAGAGGGGTGGTTAAAGGAGACTACCCCCTTCTTTTTAGGAGGAAAAATGAAAAAGATATTATTGTCATTAGCCGGGCTGATAGTTGCAGCTAGTCTGTTGGGTATAGGCTCAGCCATATATTGGACTCAGCCTACCATTAGTGATGAAGATGCCGTCATTATTGGGCGGCACGATGTAGCAATTATTGATTTGGAAAATCTTTTTAATAATCCGGATAATCTTTATCGGATAAAAAAGATTAACCCTCAGATCAAGATTCTCTGCTATGTCAATTTTTTTGAGATATGGCAGCAGCCGCTACCGCCCGACCGGCCCTTTGGCAGTAAACTCAGGAAGACTATAACCACTCAATTTAATGAATGGTTCTTAGTCCATCCTGACGGACAGCCGGTGATATATTGGCCGGGGATGGAGACGTTAAATCTTAGCGATCTCTGCCCCCAGAAAAACGGTTATTCCTATGGTCATTATCTTCAAGACATTCTTTTAGAGAATATCTTAAATGATAAGGTCTGGGACGGACTCTTCCTGGACAATCTTTTTCATAAGATATCCGGGCTAGGGTTTCTAGATCTTGACCGGGATAACCGGGAAGATGATTCTCGCACCTGCGATTACCATTGGTATTTGGGGGTAAGAGATTTTCTTACCGGCATCCGGCAAGCTAAAGGTCGGAAATTTACTATTATCGGTAACCATTTATCTCTCTATTATGGGGATTTAGTGGATGGCCGATTTTTGGAGAATTTTCCGACCGAGGATTACTGTTGGGAAGAGGCCATGGGTATAGCAGGAGAATTACCTATAGCTATTTTTCAAGGCAAGTGGCCAAATGTAAATTTGGCCTTCAACAGTAGTTTGTTGTTGGATAATGCCTACTTTTGCCTGGGGCAAAATGTAGGCGTGCCTGACTCTTTGCTTTTAAGGCTGAGTAATTTTAAAAAATTACCAGCCCGAAAACGGGGGTCAGTGGTGTACATAAAAGCTGATGTCGATGTTTATGAACGTCGGTTAGGTGATGAACTGATCACGGTTCGTTTGAATCGTGGTCATAGTGTTTATTCGGTTACCTCACTGACAGCTTATGGATCATCAGCCCCCATAAAAGTTTGTATTGATTTAACCCCAAATATTAATTTGGACAACCAAAAGAAATTTCTGGTTTATGAATTAATACACAATCATGGGGTTAAACTACCCAACGTGGTTGATAATAATCTCCAGCTGGAGCCAACTACCCGATTTAGTGGGGATATTGGAACAGATGGAGCAATTATCTGGTTAAAAATTAGCTGGTTGGCTCACTATTATGAGCAGATATTTGGCCAGCCGATGCCTTATGATTATGTGCCAGGCATCCGTGGCGACCAGCTAGGTTGGAATCCTTCTCAGCTAATGCAGCGGGAAGGAGAATGGTTCATTATCAAAATTTAACTTTGGCAGCTATTAACTAGCTGCCTTTTTGTTATTTCAAGCTGAATAAGTTCACTCACATTTTGGACTCCGCAGGAGGACAAAATATATGCAAATAATATTTAAGTATCATCATTGCCCAGGGTTTGCTAGACTATATGATTATGCTAATAAATATAATCATATGGTTACTACAGAGGCTCAACAAAGGATAAAGATATTAGACTTTTGGCGTAATTATGGTCTTAAGGCTACCAGGGATGCCTACAGCGTCTCACGGTCCACTCTGTATCTATGGCAAAAGATATTAAGAGAGAAGGGTATAGAAGGTCTAAGTCCAGGTAGCCAAGCTAGAAAAAATAATAATTGTCGTCTAGTAGATTCTTTACTAGTTAATGAAATTAGACGATTAAGGCTAGAAGTTTGTCCTAATATGGGTAAAACTAAAATCAAGATCTTTTTAGATCAGTTTAGTGAGGCTAATGGCCTCACTAAACTCTCTGAATCTACCATAGGTCGGATCATTAAAGACAAGAAGATATATCATCACCGACAAAAGATAACTCATTATGGTAAAATTAAATTAGTGGTTAGGCATAAA
>Ga0209201_1001322_pt1 | contig 29238 bp, 17 predicted proteins | sample AD_UKC055_MetaG_FD_184411 | JGI IMG/M metagenome (GOLD analysis project Ga0209201, IMG submission 184411) | Active sludge microbial communities of municipal wastewater-treating anaerobic digesters from USA - AD_UKC055_MetaG (SPAdes) (version 2) | ecosystem: Engineered > Bioreactor > Anaerobic >...
CGTAGGCCATTTCTCTCCTTTGGATTCATTGGCGTACATTTTAAACACCAACCCGAATTGCTTCAGGTTGTTTGCGCAGCTCGCACGGCGGGCAGCTTCACGCGCGCGGGCCAGCGCGGGCAGCAGAATCGCCGCCAGGATGCCGATGATGGCAATAACCACCAACAGCTCGATCAATGTGAATCCTTGCCTCTTCATGATTTGTAACTCCTTAATCGTGATATTTGCTGAGCTCCGATCCACTCCTGCTCCAATAATGAAAATGCCTTAGAAAACCGGAACAACTTTGTCCGAGACAATCTCCTTTCCCCTACGTTATGCGTTTGCATCCGCCCCGTAGATCTTTCGCGATTCCGCGGGAAAGACCTCCCGGCGGATGCGCAACAAGGTTTCATGATAGTCCCATTCGCTGGAAAGGGGCCGCCATCCGTAAGCATCGCCGATAATCTGGCCGTTGCGCATCATCGCATTGAAGGGGTTGTCGATGCCGAGTTCCTGGCACGGCATCCAGCTCCACATGGCGGCTTTGCTGCTCTCCCCGAGGAGCCAGACCTGGTATGTGAACTCCTCGATACTCCGGCCGCCGTCAAAAACAACGTCGCCTTGAGCGATGGCATCTCTCACTATGCCATTCATGATGCTTACGGTGTGGTGCGCCGCTCTCCTCATCCGCCACAACGAGTCCTGGGAGGCCTTCTGGGTGATCGCCTCAGCGTTCATCAATTGGAAGATGCGGGTATCATCCGGATGGAGACGGGCAAATAACTGCGTCGCTTCGCCTATGGCGAGCATTCTTTCCCGGGTACGTCCCTGGAACCGGGCCGCCCGCTCGACAAGAGCGCCCTGCAGCCAGATACTCCGGTACGCCAGAGCGATGATGATTTCCTCTTTACAGGGGAAATGCTGATACACCGTGGCCTTCGCGCAGTCAACGGCCTGGGCGATGCGCGCCATCGTCAATCCGTGATATCCGCGACGCAGAAGTATGGTCCGAGCAGCATCGAGAAGTGCTACTCCCCGCTCCTGCATCTCGCGCTGTTTGGGTGACATAGTGGCCATGGACACATTTTACGACTATTCGTCAGTTTTGGCAATACCCTCAGCGAAATTCCTATTGTCCTCCTAAGTGACTGTAGCTCAACCTCTTAGTGCCCGTCGTCAGCTCTCATGGGTAACGCGTATACACATTTTCATAACTCTTTGTCGGGATTATAGAAGCCCAAAACAGGGAACATCTCTTTGAAATCGTGCCCCGAGCGATTCGGTAAAGGCTGCCCAAGTCACAGCGCATCAAACATGGGGCGCGGACGAATGGGGGCTCGGCGTATCCTGCGTTGCCCTTTTTGGTAGCTCCATGACTATCTGTCGATATATAGCCTGCAGCTAGCTCTAGAAACAGACGCTGTGAGATTCGAATGCTGGCCGGCGGGCGCTTTCCTGCAAATTCGTGATTGCATATTGCCCGCTGTTTATACACAATTTATGCGTGTGGGACAGGCAAGAAGAGTAGCATCCGTATGCGAGCGAGCATTTCCTGGCTGCGTTTCGGTGGGGCCCTGTGTGCAGTTTTGGGGGAGGGCGAATCCGGGTGATGAACGAGTCAGATCACGAGAGCCCAAATGGGACTCCCCCCAACGCAGCCGGTCTGTTGACGAACATGCCTTTTGCTTCGAATGCCGCCTTCGCTACTCAGCGCGGGCTGCTGGAGTCCATCCGCGACAGGCTCCTCGAGAGCCGGAGGCTCGCGATTACGGGGACGCCGTCGCGCCCCCGAACCCAATGTCAGACGGAGTTCGCTGTCGAAGTAGCCCATCTGTGCCGGGGAGATTTTGATAGTGTGTGGTGGATTCCCGGGGGGTGCGCAGCTGCCGTACCGGGGTTGTTCGCCTCGATTGCTTTTCCCCTTGACCTTCCGGAAGCGGAATCAGGCGTCCAGGATGTCATGACTGCTGCGGTGAGGAACCGTCTGGCACATGACTCGCGCTGTCTCCTGGTCTTCGATAGCGTCATCCATCCGCAAGCCGTCGATGCCCTTATCCCGGAGGACGCCGACGCCTGCGTGCTCATGACTTCCTACCAGGACAACTGGCCGGCTCCTGAGAACGCTGTGCCGATCCCGGATCTGCGTACCGACGAGTCCCACGCGTTTCTTGCTGCCCGCCTGGGCAAGATTTCGAACGCTGTTGACGAGGAATGCGCGTTTCATCTGGGGGGCGTCCCGCTTCTGCTCCACCTGTACGCGGGTTGCAGCCGGATTGCCCCATTGCGGAAGGAAGCGCTGCGGAGGGCATTGGTGCAGTTGAGCGAAGAACCTGCTTCCGTGGGGGGGGCCAACATAGGGTTCTGTCTTGACCATTTGCTGAAGGGTATCCTTGCCGCTTTCTGGGAAACCGAGAATCTGGCAGCCAGTCTGTTCGCTCTGTCGGGTTTTATGGGCCCCCAGCCCATTTATGCGAGCATGCTGCTCGACGGCGTCATGCATTTGCCGCAGCCGTTGAACCTCGGGCTCACCGACAAGAAGATTTTCCAGGCACTCGTAGACGTCATGTCCTCTGCGGGTCTTGCTCAGGCGGGACGCTCCGCTTTTGCGGTTCCGGCATTGTTGCAGGAACGGTTTGTGTCTGTGCTGCCCGCAGACAAGAAGCAGCCTTGGTGCGATGCTGCGCTGAGCTTTATGGCAAGCGTCTTTCCTTTCAAGGAAGAACACAAACAATTCGACGTTCTGTGCACCCGCCTGCTGGGGCATGCGTCGGCGGTGGCGACATGGGCGGAGCACCTAGGCTGTTCTCTGGACAACGCGGGGCGGCTTTTGAACCAGGTTGGTCTGTACCTTCGCGCGTGCGGCCAAGGCGAAGAGGCCATCAAGTACTACCTGCATGCTATTGCGTGCGGCGAGATGGTAGAAGGCGCTGACCACCCCAAGGTAGCTGTGCGCATCAACAATCTCGGGGTCGTGTACCGTGAAACCGGCCGGCTTGACGAGGCCCGCGAGGCGTTCCGCCGGGCGATCCGCATCATCAAAGACGCTTACGGCCCAGCCGATCACATGTTGGCCATGGCCATGCGCAACCTGGTGACTGTTGCCGAGGACAGCAAAGACGAGCGCGAGATGGAACGAACCTACCGGCGCGCCCTGCGCGTCTATGCGGACGCCCTGGGTCAAACCCATCCGTACGTGCACGAATGTCTCTACAGTCTTGGCCGTATCCTCGGCAAACGCGGGGATGGGAAGGGCGCCCGGCGATGTTTCGAGGAAGCCCTTCGTTGCGCGTTGTTGAGCAGCCCGCCGAATGAGAAAGCCATTGCACTGTATTCACGGAACCTCGGGCGCTCGCTTCTCCGCGCTGGAGAAGCAGGCGCCGCGCTCGAACACCTCCAGACCTGTGTCGCGCTGCAACGAAAACTGAACCATCCCGCCGGCGAACCTCTGGCCGAAAGCCTCTATGAATTGGGCAACGCCTATCGTATCGAGAGACGGTACCCGGAGGCGCGAAAATCTCTTGAAGAAGCGCTCATGATTTGCCGTGCGGCCTCGGCGAACAACCAGATGCAGGTACGGATCCTTGCTCAACTTGCTCGGGTCCTGAGCGCCCAGGGAGATCCCTTCGGAGCGGCGAAATGCTATGAGCAAATCTGCCGGATGCAGGAGGAAGCAGGAGGAGCCGAGAATCCGGAACTGGTTTCGAGCCTGATGGACTGTGGAGACGCTTTGGAGCTGTCGGGCAACCTTACAGGGGCACAAGCATGCTTTGTCCGCGCTCTTGAACTCGAACAGAAGCTGGCCACAAAGAAGGTCCGCATAGGTACGCTCCAGTATCGCACGGGCGCCGTCAATCGCGCTCTGGGCGACCACGAGAAGGCTCTGGAGGGGTTCAAGGCAGCCATGACGGCGGATATGCGCGAGCATGGGAGCCGCCACCCGGACGTTGCGCGCGACCTTCTCGGCATGGGGCTGGTGTATCGCGACATGGGAGACACAGCGCGCGCTGTGGGAAACGTCATGAAGTCATTGTCCATCTACGAGGAATGCCTGGGGAAATACCACGCGCAAACCATCGAAGCGCGCAGTACGCTCGAAGCCCTCGGGAGCGGCGAAGAAATCTAGAGCTCTCTGATGCGGGACGGCCCCGAATTGCTTACTCCTCGAGGCTGGGCGCGAACGTAGCGGGCAAGAAACGGCGCGCACAGGAGACCCGCCAGAATTTAAGGGGACCGTTCCTGCTTGAGGAAAGAGCATACGTCCCCGTGCGTTCCAAATGGGCAGGCGCGCCGCCGTTGAATGTGTGAAGGCACTGGCCCGTATCGGCATTCCAGAGTCTCAACGTGCCTTGGCGGCTTCCTGTAAACACGTGGGCCTTGTCGCGGGTAAAGGCCGCGGAATAGGCTTCCGTGACGTGCCCGTGAAGGGTGCGCAACGGTTCGCCGGAGTCGGTGTTCCACAACACGACGTGGCGGTCCCGGCTTGCGGTCACGGCGAGGCGGGCATCTTCGCTGAGGCATACGGCGTGAATCCGGTGCGTGTGGCCCTTCAGGGTACGCAGGCAGTTCGCTTCGCGGAGATTCCAGACTTTGGCGGTCGCGTCGCGGCCTCCCGACAGTGCATAGACTCCCGCGGCATCCAGCGCGACGGCATTCACTCCCGCGGTATGCCCCTCGAGAACGTTCATGCACTCACCCGTTTCCACTCGCCAGACGCGCACCGTGTGGTCTTGGCTCCCCGAGACCACCATGGTGACTTCCCTGTCGACAGCGACTCCGCGTACCGGCCCTCCGTGGCCTGAGAAAGATGCTATCAACGCGCAGTCAGGCAATTCCCAGAGCTTGACCATGCCGTCCGCGCCGCCGGAAACCAGTGTGCGGTTGTCATACGAGCAAGCGAGGGCAAAGACCCCGCCCGGGTGAGCTTCAAAGGTTTTTAGACATTCCCCGGCAAAGGGGTTCCAACATTCCACCGACCCGTCTTGTTTTCCTACAAGACCCAAGCGGCCGTCTTCCAGAAGGCAGATGGCCTTCACGGTGCGCGCATCTTGCCCGAATTCCGCGACCAGGCCCCGGGTATCTTCGAGGGCCTCTTTGGTCGCTCCAAGGGCCACGTCGATCTCGCGCATGTTCTGCGGAGAAACCTCGATGCGGTGCAGAATATCCGCGGCTACGCGGCAATCCCCCCATTCCAGCATGATCCGGGCAAGAAGATAACGGACCTTGGGACTTCTCTTTTTCTCTTCGAGCAGCTCCATCAGTGAACGTATGACGGCAATATCCGTGCAGCGACCCGTACGCCATTCATACAAGAGGTTGTTAAACCGCGATTCCAGATGGTCAGGGGTCAACGCGAGGGCCTGTTGCCAAAGGGTCTCTGCTTCTTGTTGCTTCCCAAGCTCGAAAAGTGAAATCGCGCGGTTATTCAGCACTCCCGCGGATGCCAACACGGGATGAGGATGCTCGCGCTCGTAGGGAACGCCGACGGTCCACTGGTAGACTTCCCGAAGGGCCTCGATCACGCTTTGCATGCTTCCGGGACGGTCTTGCGGTCTCTCGCGAAAACAATTCTTGAGAAGGTCGGCAAGAGGTTCTGGAATATGCGCGATCCGCGGCCGTTCGAGACGATTGGCGAGGTATTCTTCAAAGAGCTGCAGGAGCTCTTGGGAGTTCGACCATCTCGGGGTGCCCACGAACATCTCGAACAGGCTCGCACCCCATCCCCAAATATCGGCAAGATGGCTCGGCGGGGTATGCGGACCCTGTTCCGGCGCACTATACGGGGGGGTGCCTGAGGTGGGATAGAAACTAGGGCCGGCGTTGCTTCCGCCAAAGGCACGCATGAGACCGAAGTCCGTCACTTTTGCCTGGCCGTTCAGGGTCATCAGGATATTTCCAGGCTTCACATCCTGATGAATCAATCCCTGTTCATGGGCATGGTTCAAGCCCCATGCGACCTGCATGGCGACATCCAGAACTCGCTTCAACACTTCGCCCGAATCCCCGCGATACAGCAGGTTCTTACGGGCCCAATGGACCAGGGACCCGCCCGGCACAAACTCGAGAAACAGCCGCGGGATCCCTCCCAGACGGCGGACATAGTGACACCGAACCACGTTTGGATGGGGTGTAAGCCCCACCCATGTCTCGCATTCGCGCTCGAAATCGCGTTGCCAATCGTTTCTGAGCACCAAGTCTGGCTTGGGTGTTTTTAGAGCGAGATCAATCCCCCACCCTTTGTGATGAACGCGGTGCACATAGGCCATGCCGCCCCGGCCAATGAGTTCCCGCACCTCATAGGTCGCCATGAAACGGTCACCGGGTTTCAGGTCGGCAGGCACCTCGTCGTCGCTGTAGTGGCGTGTAACCTTGGGAGGGGAAACCGGTGACACGAGTTCATGCGCGAGATAGACGAGACCGTCGCAGGCGGGACACCGGAGCGTTCGTCCCAAGTCATCATCGTGGACCTCCAGAATGTGCCCACATCCACATTCGATGCGGTGGGTGTCTTCGGTTGCTGGGATATCTTCGGCAAACGGTTCTGTTTGGTCGTTATTCATGAGAATATGTCGAATGCTCCGGCTGAGGGCAGCAACCGGGTGTCCCCGGCACCAGGCGGCGAGTGCTCCTTGCCTATTCCCAACGTCCCTTTTGTCTATCCCCTCCTTGCTGAGCTGGCGGCCGGGGAAAACTGCCCTAATCCCTTAGCACAGTAATTCAACGCCTTCCACGAGTCAAGCGGCGCATTCCAACGCAGGGACACGCTCGATTCAGAGGCCGATGTCCGAGACCTCCTATTTCAGGTATTGCTTGATATCGAGATGGACGAACGGCCGCAGGTAGGCCTCGGTCTCGTCTTTGGCATACGAGACCCACAACTCGAGGGAGGTTGCGTCATACACGACATCAAGCACATTCCCTCCCTTGATGGGGATGCTGCATGCCATTTTGATCATATCTTCCGCCGTAATCTCGTCGTACCTTTCCTTGATCATGGGAAAAGCGCCGCGGCCTTCGTCCTGGTAGACCACATGTTCCATGATGTTCGGGGCAAGTTCGTCTGTCGGATCGTTGTCTTTCCAGATCCTCAGATTGGGCGCGTGGGCAAGCATTTTGACCGCACACATGTTCTTACCATCGCCAACAACATAATGGTAGCGCTTGATACGCTTCGCGGACTTGAACATGGCCACGGCCTCATCGAGGTTCTTGGCGTCATACATGACTCTGCGGAACAGCGTCGTGAAATGTTCTCCGTTCACGTCATAGGGATACTCGCTGGAAGGCGAGTCTCCCATCTCAGCAAGGGCAATGCCTGCCGTGCTCAGGCCCGTATTCGAACCGATATACCCGGCAAAGCTGACATTGACATGGGCGATCCCGGCGGAGGGCCGGTAAATGACGATGCACGGGAACTTGTGAGCGCCGACCTGCATATCCCAATCCAGATTGCGCGTTTGATACAGGTGTCCATCTTTGGTGGCTGGGCCCCAGGCGGCGATGCTGCTGCACGAGTATTCGGAGACTACCGGAAGCATGTGGGCGCGCTGGATCAGCTCAAGGGGGATTCCAGCTCCCTCCGCCAGCCCCTTCATTTCCTCTTTGAAGCGCGGGTCGGTGTGGGGTGCGACCGCCTCCCAGGCGGCGTCCAACTGGGCGTCCGAGTACTTTTCTGGCTCGCCCGTCTGACACACGGCGACGAATTGTTGCAAGAGGGCTTTGGAAGCGTCCGCGGTCAGTTCCCCGAGACTCTTCCCCATTTCGAACGGACTGCCTGAGACCACTATGACGGGGATCTCCACATCCCCCTGGGTAATGGAAGCCTTGTAGCCCTCCCCCTCGGCGACAACCCCCGGGAATGTCATGAGAACGGCCAAGATGAAAAAGGAAAGTCGGTTCCGCATTGCGAGCTCCTTTCATTGGCGCCGCGGCTTCGAGACGTGGATGCTCGGGAAGGCGCGGCCCTCGTCTTCTCCCAGTCGAATCGGCTCCTTATCGTACCAACGGCAGCGCATCCGGCCCGGCGCGAGAACACCATGAATAAACGCTGGGGCGCTTTGTTCTCACGATACCGAGGCACAAACCGCGGCCATCATTTTCCCCCGGTTGAATGCCGCAACATGCTCGACTATCCAGTCACGCATCTCCTTTCCTGCTTCCGTATGCTGTGGGTAGGACATAAACTCGAGTTCGATTCCGAGTTGTTGCGCGATTCGCGAAGCCATGACAGGCCAGACGGCGCCGATGTCGGCCGTAATGGGCAAACTCCCCTCCAAGCGCGCGAAACCCGACATTTCCATCCGAAACGGCGTCTTGAACAGCTTCGTCTTCGGCAAACCCTTGTCAATAGCCTCCTGCACCGCCGAATTCCCGCGTTCCGACTGCCACACCGTTTCGAGGGCCGGGTCCAGGTCAATCCGGACAAGCGTTTTGCCTTCGAGAGAGTACGTACTGTGGCCCCCCCAACTTGCCCAGAGACCATGGCCCGTATACGTCTCGAACGGGCCGTCGTGAACCTCCTGGGTCAGCGCGACGGCGGACTCGATGATGACATCGGCGGATTCGAGCATCGCCGCAAGACGCTTTGCCCGCTCGGTAATGGTGATGGTATCCCCTATGGCCAGTCCCACTGCGCCCCCTCCGACCAATTGCGGGATGGTGACAACAACGGGAAGACCCCGCGCCGCGCCGGCGCCGAGCATGGTACGAGGATCCGCGCCCAAACCGGCGGTTTCCTCGAAAGACCTCCGATGCGACTGCGCTAAGGCCTGAACATCGCGCGCGATTCGCTCGATGTAAAGGCCCATGGGATACCCAAGATTGCCGGCAGCCTTTATGATGGTTGTGCCGGGGGCAGCGTCAAGCCGCTCCCACAAGTTGTCGTCGAACGGAACCAGATTCCGGATCGCGTCCAGAGCCTCCCGAGACAAGACGGTTTGCTCGAAATGGCCTCCACGAGGAAGCAGGCTCGGTTCGATGCCCAGACTTGCCCCGTCAACCCGCTTCACGCGGTCCAGCACACCGCCGAGTTCATGAGCTATGACCGCGGAACTCGTTGAGACGCCGTCAACGATTCCCACGCGCATCAACTCGGCAACAAGCGTGGTGACCCCCTCATGGACATTCGGACCGCTTCCCGTCACCACAATCACTTTGCCGCCCCGCTGTTTCGCGTCGACCACAGCCTTCACGGCGGCGTCTATTCGCTCAATGACTTTGGACGGAAGGATCCTCTCGCATTCCCGCAGGCATTTCGGATTTGGTTCCATGGCTCCGCACCCTCCGGCACACGTCCGGCAGAAAAGAACCCCACGTCGACCTCTCACGCGTGACCATGCGGTAACAATGCCATTATCCCGCTGGGATATCCGTAACGCAATGGCGCCCCGAGCAGGAATCGAACCTGCGTTTAAGCCTTAGGAGGGCTTCGTTCTATCCACTGAACTATCGGGGCCTGTGTTAACCGGTCTTAGGGAAAGTTCCGGGAAGCGATCGTACGACAAATCCGCGCAGGGAATCAAAAGGGCGTGCCGCACTTTCCGTACTTGTCGCGTACTGTGGAAGCGAGCCATTTGACGCGGCGTCGCGGCGCCGCGCAGAAGCGCTCATCATAGTCTGGGCACGAGTTTTGAGGTGATAAGGTTCATCTTGGCCAGGCGAAAGGTCAGGGCCGTCAGGAGGCATCCACACCCATATTTGAGGCTTCGGCGGAAGTCAATTGATGATGCGTCCGGGAAATACTTCGTCGGACAGGTGATTTCGGCGATCTGGACCCCCAAACTCAGTATTTGCGCCAGCACCTGGTTGTCAAAAACAAAATCATCGGAATTGTTTTCGATAGGGAGCCGTTCGAGGATATCTCTCGAAAACGCCCTGTAGCCGGTATGGTATTCGGAGAGTTTTGCGCCAAGAAGAATGTTCTCAATAAGGGTAAGAATCCGGTTGGATACATACTTCCAGAGCGGCATGCCTCCCCTGACCGCGTAGCCCCCAAGTATCCTGGAACCGAGCACGCACCGATAGAGTCCGTTGGCAATCAGTGCGACCATTGCGGGAATCAGCTTGGGCGTGTACTGGTAGTCCGGATGAACCATGATGATCACGTCAGCGCCTTCTTGCAGTGCAAGCTTGTAGCAGGTCTTCTGATTCGCCCCGTAACCGCGGTTGGCATCGTGGGTGAAGACCTTTGCGTTCGCCAACGTCCTGGCGATGGCGGTAGTTTCGTCCTGGCTGGCGTCATCGACCACGATCACCAGGTCCACCACCCCCTGTTCGACCACCTCATTGTACGTTTCGCGCAAGGTGCGGGCTGCGTTGTATGCGGGCATGACCACCACCACCTTTTTGTCACGATACATCTGGACCTCCGGAGGTTTTATTGCTGGCCCGTCTTGGTGTTCAGAAGCGCCTCCGCTTCGCGTGCCGGAAGGAGGTCCGGTTGGAGTTGGAGCGCCTCCCTGTACAACGGCAGAGCTTCATCGCGCCTTCCCACGTGCTCGAGGGCAGTCGCCAAGTTGAACATCGACCAGGCATCGTCCGGCCTTGCCTTCAGGGCCGCCCGGTACTCGTCGATGACTTCCTCGAATATCTTTGCCGCCTCTTCGGTTTTGCCCATCTTCTCAAGGATGGTGCCCATCGTGTACCGCACATCGGGGCGGCCGGGGACCAAACCGTCGATTTCCTCATAGCACTCGTACGCCGCGGCAAACTTGCCTTGGGCCAGCCGGGCTTTCCCGAGGTCTTGAAGGATCAGCGGGGAGTCTGGAAACACTCGATGAGCCTCAGCGAAGCAGTTCTCGGCCTCGCCGAACCGGCCCTGTTCAGACAAGCATGTACCGAGCAGGTAGTTGGCAAAGAAGTTGTCCTTCGTGACTCTGATGGTGTGCCGTAAGATTGTTTCGCTGTCCCGCCAGTGTTCGAGTTGAAACCGCGTGCCAATGGCAAGGGCAGCCAACAGGACAATGCCGCAGGCCGTGAGCGCCGGTTTGCCGAGGTGTGTCTTGGCCAGAGGAGCCACCCCCCACACAAGCATGATGAAAAGCCCGATCGATGGGATGTAGCTATACCGGTCCGCCATGGCCTGCATGCCCACTTGGATAATGCCAATCACCGGGACGAGGGTGCCAAGGTACCAGAGCCAACCCACGATGAAATGCGGCCGCCGCGAGGCTTGCCACAAGACAATCGCCGTGACCGTGGCAATGATCAGCGTTGAGCCGAGGAACTGCCACAGCGGCAGCGATGTCTCCGGGTGCGGATAAATGAGGGCGTAGTCGGTGAGCCACACGAGCTTGACAATATAGGCCACATACGAAACCAGGGCGTTCGCGATTCGGGCTTCCACCGGCAAGAGGTTTGCTCTTTCCGTCGCGCCCTGGGCGTGCTGCACCAGGAGCGTCACAACGGCCGCTGCCAGCGACAAGGCGAAAAGGGGCAGCTTCTCCGTGATCAGTGCGAGGAACTTGTCGGACGGCGATTCGCCGGGCTGAGTCTGGTGAAACCGCCCCAAGGGCCAGTAATCCAGCAGAAGCAGGGTGAACGGCACTGTAACAAGCATGGGTTTTGCCGTCAGGCCAAGCGCGCAGAGCGCGATCACCGCCCCTTTCCGCGGCAGACTGGGAGCGCGGGTGTAGTGAACATAGGCCAGCGTCGTCAGGAACCACAAACAGGCGCTCAGTACGTCTTTGCGCTCGGCGATCCAGGCCACCGACTCGACGTGCATCGGATGCAGCGCGAAAAGGGCTGCGACGAACGCGCTGGCCCACATGGATTCCGTAAGCCGGAACAGCAGCACAAACAACAGCACCGCCGCGGCAGCATGGAGGAGGATATTGGTGAAATGGTGGCCCCAGGGATTCAGGCCGTACAGCTCGACGTCGAGCATGTGGGAGAGTACGGTCAGGGGATGCCAGTTCCACGCCACTGAAGCCGTGAGCGCCCACCGCAGGCCGTCGGGTGTGATGCCCTGCTGGACGTACGCGTTCCGGGTCACGTACAGGTTGTCATCAAATTGCTCAATAAAATCATGCCTCAGCGCTGGCCAATACACGGCCAGCGTCAGCAGGAACAAGCCCGTCCCAATCAGGATTGCCCCCGCAAACGGTCCCTGCGCCGTGGGAGACACCCCGGATTCCTCACGTGCACGGCCAGTCCGTTGTCGACGCGCCACGGCTATTACCCCTCTTCGTAGGCTTCCGATTGCCTCTGGGTTTGCGGTTTCCGGAGAACCAGGTCACATTGGCCTGCCTATCAGAGCCGAAACCCGGCGTTGCAGCTCGCATTGATCGCCTTCATGCACGTCTCTTTGCTTGCTGTCATCCTGGTCTTTGGATATCGCATTGTCCGCGCGGAAGCATACTAGATCAGGGGGTACATTTTCAGCCATTCTTGATGAGAGGGCTACATGCGAGGACACGAATTGGAATCTCCCAAACGGCGCGAAACACCTGGCGCCAGACCTGCCAGGATGCTTCATGTCCTGGGCGTCTCTTGAGTGGCGCGAACGTGAGCATTGCTCGCGCTTCCCGGGCCCGGAGGCGGGGCTGCGGAGGGCTCAGGGAGTGCTTCGCGATGCCGGCCGCAACTGGAGGAGTTCCTGAACTTCCGCGAGGCCCTTGCGGAACTCCGTTTCTCTGTCTGCCACCGTCCAATCGGAAGCATGGAGGATGAGCATATTCTCGGCATCATATCTGCAGATGAATGACTGCCCGTCCAGGGTGAAGGTTCCCGGGAGCTTGCCGAACGGGTATGAGCACAGTTCACGGCCATCCTTGACGGCATGAATTGCCACTCCGGGCGTCCGGACGACGGCAAACCGTTCGCCGTCAGGGTGGAAGATGACTTGCCGGGCGCTCCCACTCTTGACGCGATACACTTCGCGCTGGGCTTCGAAATCCCAGAGGACCGGCTCGATACTCAGTCCCACCACGAGCATCTTGGTATTATCGGGCGAGAAGGAAGCATGCCACGGCCAGTTCAGCCGGTCGATGGTCCCCACAAGCTCGGTCCCCGTAGCAGCGTCCCAGATGCGCAATGAGATATCGCCGGGAACAGAAGGCGACCCGTAGGTCCCGGTGAGAAGCCACCGATCATCCGGGCTGAATTGGACCATGTTACAGGCGCCGGGATGTCCTGAGACCGTGTAGATGCGTTCGCCGGAGGCCGCATCCACGACCCATGCGCAATTGACGCCAGCGTCGCTGACTCCTTTCGTGGACGCTCTCCCGATAGCCAAACGCGCTCCTGACGCTGAGAATGCGCAGCATTTCATGTAGTATTCGTGTTCCGAGGGAATGGCTAACAACTTCTCTTTCGTATCAATATCCCAGACGGCAACTTCATCAGGTGTCGCGGTGGCCACGCGCTCGTCGTCAGGACTGAACGCGACGCAAAGGATCTTTCGTCCGCCGATTCGCCAAGACGCTTCGCGCCTGAATGACGGCACCTGCCAAAGAACCAGGTTTTCTCCGCCGGCTACTGAAGCCATGCGCGTGCCGCGTGCATTGTAGGCATACACGGGCTGGGCGCCGAGGACTTCTTTCATTTCAATCGACGAGGATTCGCCGGTTTCCAGAGTAAAGGGGATGGTCTCCATGTCGCGGATGCGTGTTGCATCCCAGATGTCAAAACAGCCGTATCGGCCGTCCGAGATAGCGAGGAACGCCTTGCTATTCGGACTGAACATCAGGGACCGGACGGAATGGGGCGTCTCGTAGCGTTTGCGGCCCGCGGCGACGTCCCAAAGTTGCAGCGAGGGGCCCGCCGCCGCCAATAACGTACCGTCGGGGCTCAATGCCAGGTCCCCAATTTGTCCAAAATCCTCCTGAATGGTGTTCAGGCGGGTAATGGACTCCATCTGCCAGACTTCGAGATTCCCGGAAGGGTTCCGCATGACGGCGATGCCGCTCTCGGGTGCAAATGCGGCGACCGCAGTGCATGCGCCAACATTGGTTCTTTCCCCAGATTCCACATCGAGCACGCCGAGCTGGTTGTCGAGAATGACGACGCGGCGTCCGTCTCTGAAGAAGCCCAGAAGCTGGCCGGCTTGTCTGGAGAGGAACCGGTCCCAACGGCCGCCATCTTCCCGGGCGTAATACGAGGGGTCCTGGATGGGGGCCAAGTCAAAACGCCTGAGTTCCTTTCCCGAGGCGGTGTCCCAAAGAACAATCCCATGCCAAGGGCTCTGGTCGACAACAAGCCCTGCGGCACGCGAGCCGTCGGGGGTGAAGGACAGGTACCGAATCTCGCTGCTTCCGGCGTCAAATACCGCCAGGGACGCATCGTCGGCGATACGGCGAAGTTTCACCCGATGGGAGTCGAGCGTCGTTGTGAAAGCAGTTCCGTCAGGAAGGAAGCGGCAGGTTTCGATCCATCCAAGGCGCGCGCTTGGGAGTTCGGATTCACGCGCCACGTAAACGTTTTTCGCCTCGAGAAGGTCATAGATGTGATAGAGTCCACTGAAGAACCGCTTATTCAGCACGTAGCGTCCGTCGGGGCTGAAAACCACGCGCCCATTCATTCCGTAGGTGTCTTCCGGGACATCTTCGTCGCCAAGATGCCACAATTCGGGCTGGCAGGCGCGCTTGAGCAACCCCCACTCCCAGTTTCGGTGTTGGGCGGGGCATTTGTCGAGAAGCTGCGACGCGGTCTCGTACTGCCGGTCCGTCATGTGCTTCTGTGCGGCCGTGAGACTGACGGCATAATTCTCCCAAAGAAGGCGTTCGTTGGCGGCTTCGGCGGCCATTCTCTGTTCACGCTCGCGGCGATGGGCCACCGTAAGCCGGAAGTGATAGACTCCGGCGATTGTCAGCAAGATGATGCAGGCAATTCCGGCTGTGGCAACCGCGGCTTTATGGCGCCCGATGAAACGCCGCAAGTGGTCCGCGAAGGAGTATGTATATGCCTGAACCAGGGCTCCGGAAAGAAACCGCTCGACTTCATCAGCAAGTTCTTTTGCGGACTGGTACCGTTTGGCTGGGTCCCGGGCCATGGCGCGCTTGCAGATTGCGGCCAATTCCGCCGGTGTCTCGGGGGCAAGGTCCGGGACCGGCACGGGCTCTTCCTGGCGCACCTTCCGAAGGATGTCAGCGGTGGAGCCCCCCTCGTATGGCGCCCGCCCCGTAAGAATGGAATAGAGCACGGCCCCCAAGCCGTAGACGTCGGAGCGCTCATTGACCTGTTCGAGATCGCCCGCTGCCTGCTCGGGAGGCATGTAGACGGGCGTACCGACTATGTGGCCGTAGCCCGTCTTGGCGAGATCGACATCCTCTCCCAGGTTCAGCATGCGAATGGTTTCGGCCAGACCGTCTGCATGAACATCTTCGCGGTCTTTCACTTTGGCCACGCCCCAATCGATCACAACGGTCTCGCCGAACTCGCCGACCAGGACGTTTGCCGGCTTGATGTCCCGGTGTATAACGCCCCGGCTGTGCGCATAAGCGATCGCCTGACAGAGGTCGGCAAACTGGCTTATCATGCCGAGACGCTGCCCCAGAGATTGTGCTTCCCGAATAACCCTGGAAAGAGGACTTCCCCGAACCAGCTTCATTGTGTAGTACAACGTTCCGTCCGCCCTGCGTCCCAACTCGTAAACAGGCACGATAGACGGGTGCTGGAGCTGACCCGTGAGCCGGGCTTCCTGGATGAAACGGGCCAGGTACTGCATGGATAAGCGCATAGGGCTTGCCGCCGTCGCGTCTGCGTCGCCGATTCCGGCCGGCAGGAGTTCCTTGAGAGCGATATCCCGGCCCAGGGACTCGTCATGAACGAGCAAGACGCGCCCCATGCCGCCTCGTCCGTATTCGCTGACATGTGTGTAACGGCCAGGCGCCTCAAAGACTGCCGCAAGCGAGGCTGTCTGCGGAGAAGGCTCTGGAAACAACGGTGGGGCGGGTTTCGTGACGCCATCGGTATCGGTCAGGAGAAGCGCGCCTCCAAACGACTCATTCACTTGCTCTGTTCCGCCGAAAGTCTGCAGCGTGGCGGCTGTATCCCCTTCGTGCGCGCGGATAGCTTCGTCAACGAGCCGGTCTATGAGCTCACGGAGCTGTTCAGAAAGCGCGCCGCCCTGAACAAGACGGTCGGCGACGCTGCGGGAAGGGTCGGTGGCCCATGCCCCGGCGACGTCCATCAGCTGAGCCTGGGTCACCTTGCCGAGTTGAACCGCGAAGATCCCAAACAGAAAATTGCGATCACGTTGCATACATGCCACCTGTCTCTATTCTACTACCCTAGAGTATGCTGAAACAAATGCGAACCGCGTGTGGCTCTCGGCGCGTCACGATAGCATGAAGTCTGGGGCACTTGGGCTTATCTACCCCGTCCTGCAATAGCTGCGACACATGTTCCTTAAGAGTGAGTTCCCCTGGGAATCCATAGCCGCCGTGTTGAACGTTGCTTGTCTCTTTGTTACGCTCGTTCGTATTCCTGGTTGAAGGGGGTAATCATGGCAGTTCCACTTCTAGACCTGCGGGCGCAGTACCGGCGCATAAAAGGTGAAATTGATGTCCTAGTGGCCGAGGTTTTTGAATCACAGCAGTTTATCGGAGGCCCAAAAGTGGAGGCTCTCGAGCGGGCCGTGGCGCAATACACCGGTGCGCCGTACGCCGTGGGCGTGGCATCGGGCACGGATGCGCTGCTGCTGCTGTTGAAGGCGGCCGGCGCCGGCCCGGGCACAGAGGTTATCACAACACCGTTTACGTTTTTTGCTACCGCGGGAGCCATTTTCAATGCGGGGGCCCGCCCTGTGTTCGTGGACATAGATCCCAGAACCTTCAATATTGATGCGAGTCGAATCGAGGACCAGATAACCGCACGCACGCGGGCCATTCTCCCTGTTCATCTCTTTGGACAGTGTGCCGACATGGATCACATTCTCGACCTGGCCAGAAAATACAATCTGCGTGTGATTGAGGATGCGGCTCAGTCGATTGGGGCGCGATACAAGGACCGCCCGGCGTGTACCATGGGGGACGCAGGGGCTCTAAGCTTCTTCCCGAGCAAGAATCTCGGGGGCGCCGGGGACGGCGGCATGGTGGTAACCCGGGATGCGGGCCTGGAGGCGCGAGTGCGATTGCTGCGCAATCATGGCGCGTCCGAAACCTATTTTCATCAAATCGTGGGGACGAACAGCCGTCTGGATGCACTGCAGGCGGGGGTTCTGCTCGTTAAACTGTCCCACCTCAACCAATGGTGCGAGGAACGCCGGGCAAATGCCGCGTATTACGAGCAGAAGTTCGCGGAAGTGCCTGAAGTGGTCACGCCGTACGCATCTCCCGACTGCCGCCATGTATACAATCAGTACGTTATTCGCCTTCCGAAACGTGACGATGCACGCAAGTTCCTTGCGGAACATGGGATAGGATGCGCGGTTTATTATCCCTGCCCGTTGCACCGCCAGACGTGTTTTCTGGACTTGGGCTATGATGCGGCGGCTTTTCCCAACTCATGCATGGCGTGCGAACAGGTTCTCGCACTGCCGGTGTATCCGGAATTGACCCGCGAGCAGCAGGACGAAGTTGTGGAGACGGTGAAGGGCCACCTCGCGCGTCTCTAGAGCCGCACCTCGCCTGCGCCCGCTACGGGATGATTCACGACAACGCTTTCACCTACTCGAGCGGCGGGAATGGCGGCGGCTACGCCCGCAAGCGCGGCGTATTCGGGAGAGGCAATCGTGCGCCGGAGCTTCTCCGCAACCTCTTCGGCTTCGGTTCTAGGGCATAATGCGAGGGCTGACCCTGCAAGGCCGGCGCCAGTCAGGCAAGCGCCATACGCCCCCGCATCGATGGCGGCGTCAACCAGCTTGTCGAGGGCGGGCGTACTTGCGCCGTAGACTCCCGGGCAGTTCTCGATGGGGATCCTATCGCGGGCCAGACGTGCGATGGCACCATCGCTCGTGTCAAAGACATAGGGGCGGCCATCAGCCCGCAGACGGCGGTCGCCATCATGCCCGATCCGCATCAGATCACCGGTTCTTGGCCAATCTCCGGACCCAACGGCATCCGGAAAAACACGGGCGCGTTCCGATTCCGCTATGCCGAAAAGCAGTGGCCCCCGCATGTGAAACAGGCCAGGCCGTTCGCTTTCGGGCACGTTTCCAAAGTACTGGGCATATAGAGCGTCGACATCCGGGATGTCGTAACGGCTGCGTAAGGCGGCGAGCTCGATTGTCTCCGGAATCTGGAGGAGCACGCGATACAGCAATTCGAGACCGCCGTAGGCCTCCAATGCGCCGGGGCTCAGGGCGGGAAGCCGGTCTATTGTCTTGACGCTTTCGCTTCTCATGCCCAAAACGGCGAGTTCGTGTCTGCAGACGTGCAGGGCCATGCTGTAGACGAAGCGGTTTCGGGTGTAGTCGATGAGCTGTTTGCCGCTCAGACTGCGCTGGGTTTGAGAATCGGCCACAAGCACAGCCACATCTTGAGGCAATTCGTACAGGCGTTTCGAGGAAATATCAAGGCGCTCGGGTCGAAGCGCGATGTTGACACAGCGGCTCGGCGTTCCGAGAACAATGGCCGCTTGATCGCTGACGCCGCAACGGGAGCCCGCATACCATTCCCCGTCACGCGCGGCCAGAATCAGTTCCTCAGGCGATAGTACTTTTCCAGCCCACCGGGAGAATGCCAGTACCATACTGGCGCACAGGGCGGCCGATGAACTCAACGCGGCCCCTTGCGGCAGATTACCCCCTACAGCCAGACACAGTTCGGGAAGTCTGTAAGATCCCAGCGTGTGCTGGACGTTCAGTGCGCACCCTTCGACGTAGTTCTGCCAGGAGCCTGCGGTCTTCTGGACGCGGTTTCGCACCCACGGAGAAGCAATCACCTGCCTCCACGGGGCGCCAAGACCGCATCGTTCCGAGAGTTCCCGGATACAAAACGAGGCCTCGGGGAAGACGGGGTCTATGTTTATGGCTGTCGTGAAGGGCTCGTTTGAGGTGGACGCCACAACCACAATTTCGCGCTGATGGGTCATGAGGTTAAGGAATCCGCCGTGGGTGTCGACATGCATTCCCCGCAGGTTTATGCGCCCCGGACTCCGGAACAGCCGGATCTCCCGGTCACCGAAGCGTTCAAGAAACCGGCGGAGCGTCTCACGCCACAGCCGGAGGGAGCCTTGAAGAACGGCGGCGTCATTACCGTAGACCGGCAACAGGCCATTCGGACAGTTTGCCAGGTGCTCCAACCATTTTGATGCCGTCAAAATCGCTGTCCCTCCGCGATTGCATGCCATTTTCGGGAAGCGTTCCTGCGCGCCGTGCTTGTTGCCGGTTTCCCTTGCGCAGCGTCGGGGCGGCGCAATGCTAGTTTGAGTAGCTGGTCTTCAGCCCGTAATCCTTGTGCAACCGATCAAGTTCGGCCACCAGGTCGGGCTGAGGTCCCAGCCGGGTCATTTCGCCAATGAGGTAATAGACTTTCCGCAGCGCCCAATCCTTGGCAATACTCGCGTCGCCGGTTTGTGCTTCTTCGAGGTCGGCCTTGAAGATGACCTCCTTGTTACGGTCACCGGCCAAGCCGGTCAGGCGCATCGCGAAATCCTTGTTCTTCGCGGGGTCGTACCGGCCGTACACGGTGACGCCCTGGCCTTTGAAGAAATCCGGAAGCTCCTTGGGAAAGACGCTCTCTTCCACTATCCGGCCGTAGTCGGCCTGGCAATCCACCAGAACGGGATCATTGACGGTGTTGAAGAACTGCGGCAGATCGCTGAGCATAGCGTCCCATGTGGCGCTGACAAACGAATATCCCTTGTTTCGAAACGCAAGAAGGTCCAGCAGATATTGGTTCACCGTATTGCCGCCCCCGTAAGCGAGAACGGTGTTTCGAGGCGCATTCTTGTCAGTGACCGCATTGATGATGTCACGGCTGTCGAGCATGCCCGCGGAGGGGCGCCCGTCGGTTACGATAAAGACGACCCCTGGCACCCCCTTCCGCGGTTCCCTCTCGACCACAGGGCCGATGGCACTGTACACATCCGTCTTCCCGTACGAGCGCAAACCCTGCACGAAGCGCACCGCGGCCTGCTTTTCCTCGGGGGTAGCATTGACGAATCCGCGCTCGAGACCTGCAGCCGTATCTCGGAATACGACAATATTGAACCGGTCCTCGGGACGCAGCCGGTTCAACGCCTCGCGCAGGCCTTTAACCGTATTGTCGAGCTTGGGCTGGGCGATACTGCTTGAAGCGTCGACAACAAAGGTCACGTCCTTCGGAAGGACGTCCATTGACTGGCCTGCTTTAGGGACAATACTCAGCCTGAAATAGCCGATAGGATCCTTCTGGCTGCGGTACGTCGCGATTTGGATGTCGACGAGCTCATCGAGAAACTCGTATTTCTCTTTAGCTTCGGCAGTGGCTTTGGCGATTTCTTCGCGGCGGCCGATATCGGTCACTTCCGGCAGTTCCGCGAGTTTTTCCTCCGGAGGTTCGAGCGGCCCTTCCGGGACAGGTACTTGCTCCTTTTCAGGCTCATTCGGGGCTGCTCCCGCAGCTCCCGGGCCAATCCGATCGCCAGCTCCTCCGAACCCGCCGCCCGGGTTGAGAGGGTCTAACGTCAACAGTTCCTCTGGGAGGTCCGCCCCCTGCGTGCGCATAACAGGGAATTCGTTCTCCTCCAGGATGCGCATGGGACTGGGCTGCACGTGGCGGCGGGCGATTTGAATATCTTGTCGTGCGGTTTCTTCGGAGATTTCGATAATGCGGGCGTCCACCTTCTTGAGGATCGCTTCATCGAGCTGCAGATCGTGGGTCCTGTTTAAGGGCTCCGCCGCCACGCGCTGAGCAAGATTGGGAACGCTGACATCTTGGCCAATACGTGATTCGGAGGGGGGCAGTTCCTCCCTTTCACGTGTCAGCAGTTCCTCAATGGAACCAGGCCGGGTCGCCAGTTCCTGGGTCGGCTCGGGCACTTCTTCCCGGGCGAGTGGAGGAACATCTTCAGCCACCCGGACCCGGAATCGCTGAACCATCTGCGGGGCCGGAGCATTGATTTGAAACACAGGCACCCGGGGAGCCAGCGCTATGAGCGATGCATGCATGAGCACCGATATGATGATGCTCAAGAGCAAGAGTGTCCTTCGGCGTAGCATGGTACGAAACTGATTATCCTAGCGCGGCAAGACGCTCCCGCGCCTTTGCTGCCTGTTCGGATTCCGGGAATTCCTCTACCGTTTCGGTATACGCTTTCTTGGCCTGTTCGAGTGCGTTGGCCTTCTCATAACATTGGCCGGCCCGCCAGAGCGATTCCGGCGACAACTCTTCGTGAAGGAACAGAATGGCCACTCGCATATAGCTGCGTGCCGCCGCATCAAACTCGCCCTTGGCCTCTTGGATTTCACCGATGCGGAACCGTGCCTGCGCCGCCGTATCGCCTGTGTTTGTGTTTGCAGCCTGTTGATACATCTCGAAGGCCTTGTCCATTTGATTCATTGCCTCAAGCAACTTGCCCATGCGAAAATAGGATTCGACGGCCTCGGTGCTCTGCGGCGCCTGCGCAACGATGCCCTGATACAGTTGCAGGGCTTCTTCGGTCTTGCCGGCCAGTTCCCGGCACTCGGCTATCTTGAAGCGGACACGGTTGGGGCTCGCGTAATCGGGCATAGCCTGCAGAAGAGCCTGCAACACCGTGGTTGCTTCATCGTATTTTTTCGCGTTGAACAGCTCATTTGCGGTCCAAAGATACGTCTGTTCATTCAGTTCGGCGGTGGGAAATTCGGTTACCACACGATAGAAGATGTCCGTGGCCGTTGCGTAATCTTTGGTCTCGTACCGGGCGAGCGCCAACCCTTTCAATGCCCGGCCGGCATACGGCCCCTTGGGGTCGATTTCATAGGCTTTGGAGTAAGAATCGATGGCCTTGACGGAGTCGTTGCCTTCACGGACAAGGTAGTCCGCAATACGCAAGTGGGCCTCAGCGACATGCGGCCCGGCCGGGAATGCTTCGAGAATCTGGGCGAACGTGTCGGCGCTCTCCTTAAACTTCTGCATATTGTGGTAGGTGATCGCCGTTCGATAGAGCATCTCTTCCCGAACCGAGGGCTCGGTGGCCGTATCAAGGATCTGCTTGTACTTATCGATGGCCTCACCAAATGAGGCCTGCAGGAATTCCTTATCGGCGATCCGCAACATAGCCTGCTCGGTCAAGACATGCTCGGGGTAGGTCTTGGCAAATTGCTCGAATATCCCGGCCGCCTCCTGGTCCCGGCCGAGCGCCTCCAGAACCTCCCCCTGTTTAAACAAGGCTTCTGGGCCAAATTCGCTGTCCTTATATTTCTCGGCAATCAACCGGTACAGGTCGAAGGCATCTTCGTAATTCTTCTGCTTCGTCAAGAGACCGGCCAAAAGAAATGAGGCCTCTCCGGCAAATTGTGACTGGGGGTTAGCATCCAGGAACTGCTCGATCTCCGCGCGAGCAGTCTCTTCATCGCCCTTCAGGAAAAGCGACCAGGCAATCTTGTAATGGGCGCGATGAGCAAACTCCGAATCGGGAAATTTATCGCGGATCTCTTTGTATACCGCGATGGCGTCATCGTACTTCTCGAGAAACTGGAGACAATTGGCTTCGAGATACTTCATCCCCACGATTTCAGGAGATTCCGGATTAGCGGTCATAAACGCCTTGGCCGCATCAATTGCCTCGGCGCATTTGCCCCCGTGGTACAGGGTCCAAGCATACCCATACGCCGCCTTCCGGGCGTAGGGGGTCTCGGGGAAATCGGCCTGAAGTTTTTGGTATGCAGCGATCGCAGGTTCATACCATCCGAGCTGGTCATAGGTCTCAGCGGCGCGAAACTGGCTTTCTGCCCGAAGCGAATTGTCAGCATTCGAAGATGCGACCTCCGCGAATTCTGAGGCGGCCTTCTCGAACGCGTTCTGAGCGACATAGACAAATGCGAGTTGATATCGCGCAAAGGGGGCCAGGGGGTTATCTGGAAACGTTTCCGCGAGCGTGGTGAATGCCGCAGCGGATTTCGGCAAATCCTTTTTCTGATAGTATAGCTTTCCCAGATAATACAGGGCACCCGCCCGTACCTCCGGCGAGGCGGCTTCCCCCGTGAGTCCGGTCAGTGCGGCCTCGGCCTGGTCCGGCTGGTCGAGATGATAATGTAGTTCACCCTTGCGCAACAGCGCGCGATTAGACTCTTCGCCTTGAGGGGCCTTCGCCAGATACTGTTCGTATACTTTCAGGGCATCTTCGTACTTTTTCAGGGCATACTCGGATTCCCCAAGGCGATACAGCGCCGTAGTGACGCTCTGCCCTTCCGGATAGCTCTCGAGATAAGCGCGGTACTCGGCAGCCGCTTCTTCAAAGAACCCTCTGCGGAAAAAGCCGTTGGCGATGTCGATTTGGGCCTGTTCGGCATCCTGGGCAGCGCTCGAGAAGGCAACCAATGCCAGCAGGGCGAACGTGCCCCCCGTTCTCATGACATGTGCAATGGATATGCTCACGAACTCCCTTCGGGCTCCTCTGGCAGCGCTGCAAACGAAACGTTGTCAATATCGGCGTTCTTGCAGCAATTGAGAATCGCAATTGCACGGCCCAGCATGGCGCTCTTGTCTCCGCGGATAATAATGGAGCCTCCGGGAAACAGCTCAGCTACACGGTCCAAAACGCCCTGCAATTGTTCCAACGTCAGCTCGCGATCATTCACGATGATCTTGCCGTCGCTGGTCAGATTGATGAAGATCTCGCCCTGAGAGCGATTGTCCATCTGGGCCTGGCTTGCCGTCGGCAGCTTAACATCGATCTCGCTCTCCATCGCCGTATACACGGTCGTCGTCATGAAATAGAGAAGAGTAATGAACACGATGTCGATAAGCGGAGCAAGTTGCACGCCCTCAAGTTCTTCGCTGACTCGATTGCCAAATTTCATAGACCCTCTCCCCGGGAGAGCGCCTCCACCACTTCGCTCGCCTGAGCCTCAACTTCCGCGATTATCTTCACAACGCGCCCCCGGAAATAGTAATACGCCATGAGAGCGGGAATGGCGAGCATCAAACCGGCCGCCGTAGTAATCATGGCCTGCGAAACGCTGTACGCCATGGTGAGGCTGCGGCTCTGCGCGTCATCAAAAGCGATAGCGCCAAACGCGCGCATCATGCCCCATACCGTTCCGAAAAGTCCCAGCAGAGGCGCGATAACGCCAACGTTGTTTATGTAAGAAATGCGTTGCCACAATGCCGCGGCGCCGCGTTCGCCCTCGCTTTCCATGGCCTCTTGAATCACGTAACGGTCATGACCGGCCATTTTCAGGCCCGATTTAATGACATTTGCGAGCAACTCGTCGCGTCCGTCGCACATCTGATAGGCGCCCCGAAGGTCGCCAGCGCGGATTTGGCTCAGGGTGCGTTTCAATAGATTCTGAGGAACTTCCCGGGCGGGCGTGATGGTGAAGAAGTAATAAATGACCATGACGCACGTGACCACGCTCAATCCCATAATGATGTAGAGGATCCAGCCCCCTTCCCGCATCATCACGGCAAGTGTGAGCTGCTGTGGCTCAGCTGTATCCTGTACGGGGGATACGGCAATCTCCTCTGTCGCCGGAGGTTCGGGGTCCTGTGCCTCGGCGGTCAGCGCCGCACACAAAACGACCCCCAATAAGACTCCTGCCGCAAGCAAACTCCACCTCATCGTGACAGATGCTCCTTTCCAGAGTTGTGCACACGAAGCTCGAGCCTCGCACTGCATAGGAATTATTATGCCTTGGGGGCGATTCTGGTTGCAAAAGCCTCAAGAATCATTCGTCATCCGCTGGCAGAACGCTCAGCAAATCATCGAGCACCCGCTGAAAAAGCTCGCTATGCCCTGTTTCCGGGTTGTACCTCCCGGTGATCGTGTCCAGGTGGCTCCAGCCTCGGAGAATACGAAGTTTTTCGGGCAGCGCCAGCGTGTGCTCGCGAATCAGATCTTCTCGCAGTTCCGTGGGGAAAACGGGAACTTCCCACCCCAGGAACTTCCGCGTCTTGTAGATCAACGCGGTCTCGGCGCCATCCAACAACAGCTCGCTCTGGAGCGGGACGAAACCGTCTCCAACTCTATATGCGGCAATTGGATATACCGAACCTTCGGAGTCCGTTATGGTCATCAGCAGCTGGACGGTTCGCAGGGCGCTGTTTTGGACCGATCGCGCGGCATTCTCTTGGGGCGCGGCGCCGGTCAACGCTCCCGCGAAATCATCAAGAAAAACAATGTATCCGGCATACACAAAGAACTTGTCAAGGAACATGCCGCCCCGCTCTGAAGGCGTGATGCAGTCAAGCCCCCCGCAGTACACGTCGAGCAGGGCTGGCGGCTCAAATGTCTCATCGGCTATCCCGGGCAGTTCCCTGGCGTTGGTTTGATTGGCATCGCACGGCGAGAGCGTTACATTCTTGATGCCACCGCCCCAATACCAGGCCGAGAACGTTCGCGTCGGAATCCCGAAGCCGCCCGCTCTATCGAAATTGGCCCATCCGGTATCGAGGTCGCTCTGGCGATCGACGTTGATATAGCCTCTCAGAACCCCTTCGGCCAAGACGCCTTGAAAGATCTTCTCCAGAGTAAGCCGGCGGGTAAGGCCCACCTTCGACAGGGTGTGCCTGACCCACTCCGGAGTCGCCCACGGCGTTCCCATATGCGGGCAATTCAGCGATACCACCGCAAAAACGCGCTCCGCGTGTTCCGGATAATTCACAAGCAAGGCCCGTGCCTTTATGCCGCCCTGGCTGTGCGTCAATATCGCGTAGGGTCCCTTCGAAAAGAAATAGCGCTCTCCGTCAACAAGGACGCCATCTTCCTCCGCCTCCGCGATATAGCCGTCAAGAGCGGCCACCACGCTTTCTGAAAAGGCTGGATAATCCCTGCTGAGACCAATCGGGGCCGCCACCCCAGACATCGGATGGCTGAAGTTCCAGACCTGGAAATGCTTGCGCAACAGAGCAGCCTCGTCGCTGTATTGGGCCCAGTGAGAGAAATCGCCCCACCGGTCATCCCCCGAACCGTGAATAAGAACCAGCGGCAAGGGGCCGCAGATCTCCTTGGGAGCCACGGGATAGAATTTCCATGCGCTTCTGGCCGCGGGGTCCCGCGAAGGGGGCGCGAAATCAAGGCATCGGGTAACCGGCTCGGTTGGGGAAGCCTGTTCGGCACGCTCCACCGCGACGACATATTCTCCCGGGTACCGAACATCGAAAATGAGGTATCCACCGACAGGGGGGGCAAGTCCCGGAACCCGCACATACAAATCCGAATCCACGCGGCGATAAACCGATGTGATGTTCCCCTCACCGGGCACGGGGGCGCAAATCGTCACTGGCTCCGGGCCTAGCGCGGAGATAGTGACGGGCTGCGCGTGAAGAACAGACCCGTCAAGCATGGCCGGGGAAATGCGGTGACCGCTCTTCTCAGCGGTGACGGCGGTTCCGGCCACCACGGCGCCACCCGGCAGCATCACGGCTTCTTGCAGGAGTTCGTAAATGGCACGCTGGCAATCAAGGGCCGTTGACCCCTCGCCCGCAAGTGTGCGCTCGAGATGCCATTGAAACGCAGGGAGACCGGCACAGGCTGATACTGCATAGCCCGCGGCCAAAACCGCAATCACGGCAGGAACCCGCGCCAACATCGTTTCAAACCCTCCGACTCTCCTCGCAGCGCCCGCCGGCAAGAAACAGGTGTTGATACTGTATTTCCGCCAGATATCTTAGGACCTCCGCGCGAAAAGGTCCATAGGAATAATATCTCAGGTTTTTCTTCTGCGCCGCATGAATGCCGGGATATCCAAATCCTCCGCTTCGTCCTCCCGATGTGTCGCGAGGTGATCCCGCGATTCAACGCTGGCATCGTCGTCGTCTTGCTGCGGGAAGAGGTACTGAATCTCTGGTTCGGACGCAGCGGCCCATGATTCTCTTCCTGGAGGAGTTCTCGAAGGGACAGTGGCACGTTCCTGGGCAGAAGGGGTCTTCGGTGCGGCGTCGTGCAAGGGTTCCACATCCGGTACAACACCCACGAGTTCGGCCTCCGCCGACTCATCGATTTCCAGCGAACCGACGAAATCGGGCGATTCCTCCTGTGGGGCGACCTCGACGGTCATTTTCCGGTGGCTATCCATTCGCTCGATATTGGACTCCGCAAAGAGCGGCGCCGCGGCGCAGGCCGTGTGCCCGTATTCAGTCCTTGCCACAGGCGTGAAGCCCGCAGCGATAACCGTCACCTGAAGCTCTGGACGCTCCTCGTCGTCCACAACTGCTCCAAAGATAATATTGGCCTCCGGATGGGCGGCCTTCTGCACGGCCGAGACGGCCTGTTGCACTTCTCGCATGCCGATGTCGCAACCGCCTTTTATGTTCACGATGACTCCTCGGGCGCCCTCGATATTCGATTGCTCCAATAGTGGGCACACGATAGCTTCTTCCGCGGCGCGTACGGCCCGGTTTTCGCCTTGTGCGCTGCCGATACCCATGAGGGCGCGTCCCCGGGCCTGCATGATGGTGCGGACGTCCGCGAAATCCAGATTGATCAGGCCGGGCACCGTGATCAGCTCCGAGATCGCCCGAACGCCATTGTGCAAGACCTCGTCGGCCAGCCGGAACGCGTTGAGAAAGGAAATGTTGTTTTGGCAGAGGGAGGCTACCCGGTCATTGGGTACCACAATCAGGGTGTCCACGTGCGTCTCCAAGGCGCCCAAGCCCTTCAGCGCATTCTCACGGCGCTGAGGACCCTCGAAACTGAAGGGAAGGGTGACGATAGCAACCGTCAACGCCCCTGTTTCGTGGGCTGCTTGCGCGATGATCGGCGAGGCGCCCGTACCTGTGCCGCCCCCAAGACCGGCCGTCAGGAAGATCATGTCGGCGCCACGGAGCACGTCGGCGATGCGTTCGCGGTCTTCGAGGGCCGCCTTCTCGCCGACGTCGGGTATCGCACCCGAACCGAGTCCCCCGGTGATGCCTGCCCCGATCTGAAGGCGTGTGCCGGCCGGAGACGACTTGAGCGCCTGGGCGTCGGTGTTGATGGTGATGAACTCGACATCCTTGAGGCCCGCTTCGATCATGCGTCCCACGGCGTTTCCGCCGCCGCCGCCGATGCCGCAAACCTTAATGACGGCGCGATCTTCAAAGGTCTGGTACTCGTCAGACATCCCGATAGCCATATCACGTTCTCCCCAACGGTTCTACCCGCTTGTGTCCCCTTTTCCTGTCCCTTGTTGATGCCTCACTTGCAGGCAAGATCCCGGCCGAAGCGCAGATCAAGATACTCGACGCACGGCACACATCCCGCCAATTCTTTCCACAGAATTTCGAGCCGCCGGGCCTGGGTCTCAGAATTGCCGCGGCCCCATCGCAATTCAAACGGCACGCCGTCACAGTACATGCGGATATCGTTTTCGTTGTACACGGCCAACTCCGAGACCGCTATATCTCCCGAGATGCTGGTCTTGCTGAAGGCGTCCCAGACGGCAAGTGCCCGAATGAGCTCCGGACGGTCTATTTTTTCGCCGGGTGCAACCAAATTCAGGGGGGGATGCAGAGTAATAAGAGGGCCGCAATAGTGTCCGTCCGGCATGACCTCCTCGAGCACATACCCCGACTCGTCAATCTCGAAGGTGCGGTTGTTGACAATCAGTGTGGCCACGGCATCGCGTTCGATAACTGACAGGGACACCACGTCGGGAAAGATTCTGGTCACGGCACAGGTCTTCACGCGCGGAAGCTTTTCCACTCGCGCGGCAATCTCGCGGGGATCCAAAAACAGGATGTTGTCCGCCTTCGTCACATTCGAGGCCTGAATGACGGCTTCGGGCGTCAAGATCTTTATCCCAGACACGCTGATCTTTTGGATGCAGTAATGGCCGGATTCACGCAGATAACGAGAGAATGCGTAGCCGCCCCCCCAGAGCAATGCGCAAACGACCAGAAACCGTATCGCGGAACTCACATACGAAAACACGAGCCGGTACTTTCGGAGCTTGTAAGTCTTCCTGTGCAGCGTTGGGGGTTTCATGACTGTTTCGCCAGCTCCTGAAGCAACGGTTCTGCTATCTGGTTTATGCTTCCCGCGCCCAGGACCAGCACCATGTCGCCCGGTTTCAAATCACCGGCAATGCGCTCCGGCACGGAATGCATATCGTTAATCAACTGCACATTCTGCGCCCCGTGCCGGCGCGCGGCATCCACGATCAAGCCCGAATCGACCCCCGCCATAGGCTGCTCGCGCGAGGGATAGATGTCCGTGACGACAGCCTGGTCCACCTTGCTCAGGACCGCAGCGAACTGTTCACAGAAGAATTTC
>Ga0209201_1001326_pt1 | contig 29201 bp, 20 predicted proteins | sample AD_UKC055_MetaG_FD_184411 | JGI IMG/M metagenome (GOLD analysis project Ga0209201, IMG submission 184411) | Active sludge microbial communities of municipal wastewater-treating anaerobic digesters from USA - AD_UKC055_MetaG (SPAdes) (version 2) | ecosystem: Engineered > Bioreactor > Anaerobic >...
TCCGCGGGTATACCGGTATCGAATCCATTCGGATATCGAGTCGGGATATAGTAGTGGTCCAGTATGCGTCCGCAGTCAACCAGATCATCGGTTACCTGCTGACGATCCGGAAGATTTTCCAGAAGAGCCTTGATCGAATGACCCCGCGCCTCCGAACCGCTGTGCTGATAGGCCGATTTCACCGCTTTTTCGGCGGCCTGTTGAGCCGCAAAACAGGCCCACTCATGGTATCCGACCTCACGGCTCATCCGAGCGTAGTCCAAGTCCCGTTCCGCCTGCGCATACCAGTCATTCGCGCGGGAAGCCATCTTCTTGCCTCACTCAATTATTATACCTGAATCCCGGTGGCTTCTATCGCTTGCTTGCGTGAAGCACCGTCAGGCCGATGATCTCCTCCCCTCCCGCCGGTCAAGGCCATATTCTTCATCTCACCTCGGCACGATCTCCACCGTGACGATCTTCTTTGGCCTGAAGGTCAAGGCGATTTTGTTGCCGGACGGTTTGAGTTGCTCCTGACGGTCCTCATTCAGGTTTGTGATCCAGGCTTCCTTGACCGGCTGTGCAATAGACAGCGTGGCTTTTACGGTCTTGTCGGTCGGATTGTACAGCCGAAGAATTGCGCTCTCACGGTCTTCCGCACGTTTGAATGCGCTCATAGCAATCGAAGACGGATTGATTTCCAGGAATGAGAGTTCCTTCGGAAGATCGCCGCCCCTGGGACCGGCCTGGGCGACCTCCAGAGGAAGAGTGAACCGGTCCGCCTCCTGGTAAATCTGCGCTTTGCTCCAGTCGCCCGCATGGGGATAAATCCCGTAACTCCAGTTGTGGTCACCCGGGCATTGTGACATCACATCATCGGGATAGATATCCCAACGGTCGATGACCGGTGACTGTTTGAATTCGAACCCGCGCAGAAGGGTGATTGCCAATTCGCGGGCCTCATTGTCGGTCACCTCATATTCCCGAATGCCGTTGTTGAAAATCGAGAGCCCCACTTTTCCATCGCTCACATTGACAAATCGGTGCATGGGGTAGGTCGGATTCGGTCTGCCGTAATACAACGACCCTTTGGGACGATCAATCGGTCGGTCGATGACATCAAACGCTGCTTCCGCGCTGGAGACTTTCGCCGCCAGGTAAGTCGGGAACACCACACGAATACGGTGCTGACGGAACGGGTTGTTCAATGTCGTTTTCACATGCACGAACTTTGCACCCTTTGTCAGGGTGAATCGTGAGGTAACCACGAGATCGGCGCGTTCTTTGGTGCGGTGCACTCCATCTTCACGCTGCTCGATGTCCACAGGAATGCGCATTCGGTAATCCACACGATACCGGGCGGAAATCGGTCCGTCATCCTCCAGCATAATATCCACCGGTACTCCGTGGCTGGTGATGACCTCATCATACTGCGGGGAAATATGGATCCAGGGATGCCCCATCTCGCCGCTGTCCTCGATGTAATGTAAACCGTGGAATACATGGCCGGTTTCTTTGTGGACCAGGCACAGGGTTCCATCGCAATTGAAGCGGACAAACAGATACTCATTTTCCATGCAGTTGCGTTCGGGGACCATGCTTCCGGGTTGAGGAGTATCCCGCTGTTCGTGCTTGATATGGAAAGTTTTGTAGCCGAGCGCCGGGATGTTTTTTGCCTCGAAGTGAAGATGGACTCGTTCGGCGCGCTGCTCCAGGCTGATATCCTGCAAGTTTCGAACGAGAGTCCCGCACGGGAACCGGGAGATATCCTGACGGGCGACCTCTGTTCCGTCCGTATCGCGAATCGAAAACCCCTCGTATCCGCAACCATCGGGGAGATCCACCAGGGCGCTGATGACCTCGGTGCGTGTGTACGGCGACGGATTGAATACGGTCAACACCGCCTCTTTGGTGTCGAGATCGGAATTGTCGATGCGTTTCTGAATCTCCTGCATCCCCCGGCGCATCAGACCAAAAGAAATGAGCTTGCTTTGATCGAAACGGTAATGCAAATCTTTTTCCATCTGGTCGCCCCCGGCGCCGCAAATGGTGTCGTGGGGGTGATTCTGGAAGATATATTTCCAGGCGCGTTCCATGGCCGATTTGGGATACGGTGCGCCAAGCATCCAGGCCAGAGAGGCAAACGGTTCCGCCCAACGCTGCACCAGGGTTTCGGCATCGTGGTTGTTACGCTTGATCCGGCATCGACTGGAAAGGACATCGCCCATCAGGTGAGTCCATTTCCCTGTCGCGCCGGGGTCGCGGCTTTCGCCCCGGATCACCGTGGGATTCTTCATCTTCTTGATCTCTTCCTTCAGCTTGTCCATATATTCGCCCAAGCTGCTTTGGAAGATTTCCACACCTTCCGGCAGGTGAGGCTTGCAGGCCTCGATCAAGTCGATTTCGCGCGGGTCCGGTTCGGAGGAATCGAATCCCTGCATACAGGCGATGTACGGTGTGGTGAAATGGTGGCTTTCATCCTCCAGGAGTTTGTTTACCATGGCCGGGATTTTTTCTGTCAGCCACAATTTCTTGCCGGGATCGAGAACATAGTAATGCCCCTTGGGGTATCGGTCGCTGCAAAGACGGAACGGTTCCGCGCCCTTGCTCCAGGTATACCACCATTCATCCCGCGTCATATTCTGGACGACATTCCGATAGAGGTAGAAATAATAGCTGAAACGTGACAGCGCACCGAATCGGCATCCGTACAGCCGCGAGCCATCCGGACCTTCCATGATGAATTCCGAATGGGGCGTGTTGATCCCGCGATAAAAGATAATTGTGTCGATATCAAAGCCCCGGTAAATCTGCGGCATCTGGGAAGTCTGGCCGTACGAGAACGGGGTGTAACCGAGTTTGCTCACTTTGCCGAGGGACTGCGCGACCCGGTGGCCGACCAGCAGGTTGCGGACAAGGGACTCACCGTTGACAATGTATTCTTCCGGCAGACTGTACCAGGGACCGACTATCAGCCGCCCCGCTTTCACCTGTTTTTCGATGCGCTCACGGTTTTCCGGTCGCAGATCGAGATAGTCCTCCACACAAAGGGTCTGCGAATCCATCAGGAACGAATGAAAGTCCGGGCGATCCTCCAGAAGTTTCAGCAGATTGTCCATGAACTCCAATAGAAGCAGCCGGGTTTCCTGGAACGGGTAAGCCCATTCGCGGTCCCAGTGGGTATTGGAGATCACATGCAGCTCTTTCCGCTGAGGAGCCTTCGCCTTGGAGGTTCTCTCGGTTCGTGGGGTCTTCTTCATGGTATGCCTTTCTAAGCCAATGCCCGGCCTTCAAATGCCGGGGTGTTTGTTCAGAATCTGTGCCCGGCATTGAAATGCCGGTCTATTCTCGAGCGCCCTTCGGGCAGCATGACAATAGCCCGGACATTCATGTCCGGGAGGGATTCAATCCTATCATAATCTGTGTGGGAATCGACGTCTCCAAGGATACCTCGGAGGTCGGTATCGAGGACAACGCAGTCACAGACAGCCGAACCGTGCCCGCCCCGTCATCGCGAGGATCCGCCCGGAGTCTGCGAAGGGCTGCGATGTGGCGATCTCAGGATTTGCCGAGATTCCTCACATTCGTTCGGAATGACAAATAGGCCTGTCATTTCGACCAAAGGGAGAAATCTCAGCCCACCTCCACCGTCATTCCGGCGCACGCCGGAATCCAGGCCGAATTCCTCCCCCCGTTTACGGGGGGATTGAGGGGGGGAACAAATCCTCATTCCCCATACAACAACCCATTCGGCACACAACCCTCTTGCGGCAACAGGTAAATCTCCAGGTTGTCCAGGTAAATCAACACATTCTCCGTCCCCGGCAGATTGGCGACCTGGAACATGGGACGATGGAGGTTCCCGGGCGGGAGAGGGGGATTGTGCCGTCATTCCGGCGCAAGCCGGAATCCAGAGGTTCACGGGCAAGATGCCGGTGCCACCCGGATATCGCGGCCTTCGGAGAACCGGATTGTCTGAACCATGATTCGCTTGATTACGGGATGACCCTGATGAAGAAAAAGAAGGATAAAGAATATCGAGATAATCCTCAAATCAAGTAGATCAAGGTTCAGACAATGCCGTGAATCATGGTTCAGACCCTGGATTCCGGCTTGCGCCGGAATGACGGTGAGGACGGGAATTGGGGTGGGGACGTGGGGCGGGATTATGATTCACCGGCAAGATGCCGGTGCCACCCGGATATCGCGGCCTTCGGAGAACCGGATTGTCTGAACCATGATTCGCTTGATTATGGGATGACCCCGATGAAGAAAAAGAAGGATAAAGAATATCGAGATAATCCTCAAATCAAGTAGATCAAGGTTCAGACAATGCTGTGAATCATGGTTCAGACCCTGGATTCCGGCTTGCGCCGGAATGACGGACATTGAACCGACAACATACCGATACGATCCATCATGCCCCCGAACGTTTTGTACTCGGAACGCAACTCGTCCTTACCCGCTTGTTCAGCCTTTTTCATAGATTTTTCGGTCTCCTTTTTGCGCGGGGCGTGCGCTGATAATCCGAATCGTTTCGCCTTCCTCAGAGTGGGCCACCACCAATAGCCTGCCGCGTTCCAAGGAAAGGCGGGAGCAAGGAAAGGCGGGAGCAAGGAAAGGCGGGAGCTGACGCTGCCGCACTCCAAGGAAAGGCGGGAGCTGACGCTCCCGCACTCCAAGGAAAGGCGGGAGCTGACGCTCCCGCACTCCAAGGTACACCAGCGCCTGTCTCGCCCTGGTGAACCTGGACGATTTTCTCGGTCAGGCCGGCACATTCGGTTCCTGACAAATCGCCCTGTTGGAGGCGCGTTTCTATTTCTGCGACAAGTCCTTGTCCTTCTTTGGATTTGTCGACTCCGGTTTGCAGAACGGCCTCCGCTTCTACACTAATTTCTCACAGGAGGTTGTTTCAGGGAATGTTGGGACAGAGGGTCCCTTTACCTAAGCTCCCTTCCCTTCACATACAGCCCTCCGCCGGGGCGCATACGGTTCACATTGCAGCGCGCACAGATGTCGATGACATGGTATTTGCCGGTCTGGTGCAGATTTCGAATCCGCTCAATTTGCGGACTATGCCAGATTTCCTCAATGGTCTTGTCTTTCACATTCCCCAGTTTGATCGCGCCTTCGTAATCCCCGCAACAGAGATGCACGGAACCATCCCACCAGATAAACAGCCGCTGCCAAAGCTGCGAGCAGGCGAAAAAGGTATCTTCCTGTTCGGAAGATGTGCGATCCACCTTGTCAAGACCAAGCGGGTTCTGGTAATCCACAGTCGAAACCAGGTCAACTTTGTCTTTCCAGAACGCCACGAAGTTTTCATAGTCGTCGACATTGTTTTTCATTTTGACCATGGAAACCCGTGTCACCGGAAACATTTTGCCCATCTCGTTGCGGATTTTCTGGAACCGAAGGATATTGCCGACTACCTGGTCATAGTCGGCCCCTGCGCGAAGTTCCTCATAGAGTTTTTTATCGTGCGCATCAAATGAAAAGATGATCTTGTCCAGCCCGGCCTCGATCAGCTGTCGTGATTTTTGTTCGGTCAGCATGGTGGCGTTGGTGTTGAACATCACATCCAGGATTCCCTTTTCCCTGGCGTACCGGACCATCTCGACGCATTTCGGGTGCAGCAGCGGCTCGCCGAGGTAATTGTATTTGACCGAGCAGAGGCCCTTCTCTGCGCCCTCGTCGATGACCTTCCGGAACAGATCGAAGGAGATATGGCCGAACGGTCCCAGGGTTCCGCTTTGCAGGGCCTGTGTGCGTGGGCAGTGGGGGCAGCGCAAGTTGCAGACCCGTGTTGTTTCAATATCCAGGTGAATCGGGAATCGTTCCACGACGAAATTTTTCGGGTTTTCGGCCCATTTACGCCGATATTCCCAGTAGGTGTCCGAATAGGCTTTCTCCCAGGGATACATGCCGCCATCCGCCGGACGCAGCTCGTGATAAGATGGATTGATTTTTACATCGGGTTTCTTGTCGGCGACTGTGCGCATGGAATCGTTCCCTGTAATTGGTCTGTCGTTTAGCATTCTTATTTTCGACCTTCGGAGCGTGAATCTTAATCTGTCCGGTCAGGCGACCGTGACCGTGCGGCCAGCGCTGCGTTTTTTTATTCTCCCTGGAAAGAAGATCTCCGAAGTGAGACTATGTCAAGTTTGAAAATACGACGTTTGGGAGGAGAACGCAATCCATGAAGGTTCTCATTACCGGTTCGAGCGGCATGATCGGGACCAACCTGGCGCTTTGTTTAATACAGGATGGTCATACTGTGCTGGGAGTGGACTATCGGAACAACCCCTGGACCGATTGTATACCTTTCCGAACCATTGATTTACGAAAAGACTGCATCGGCCGATTGGTCGAGCTGATCAAGGGATTTGAGATCGACATTGTGGTCCACCTGGCGGCGCACGCGAAAGTGTATGAGCTGGTGGTGGAACCGTCTCGTGCGCTTGAAAATGTGGTGATTACGTTCAAAGTGGTTGAAAGCGCCCGTCTCGCCGGAGTTCCCATCATTTTCGGCAGTTCCCGTGAGGTGTACGGAGATATCCATCGCCATGTGACCAACGAGGGATGCGCGGATTTTGTGGTTGCGGAAAGCCCGTATTCCGCCAGCAAGATTTCCGGCGAGGCGTTTATTTATTCATTCGCCCAGTGCTACGGTCTGCCGTATATTGTGTTCCGCTTCAGCAATGTGTACGGGCGATACGACAATGACCTTGAACGGATGGAGCGTGTCACGCCGCTGTTTATCCGCAAAATTGCCCAGGGCGAGCCGATTGTTATTTTCGGCAAGGAAAAAGTCCTGGATTTCACCTATATTGACGACTGTATTCAAGGGATTTATTCGGGTATTCGGAAGCTGACTTCCGGCCGGGTCAAGAATCAGACGATCAATCTTGCCTACGGCGAGGGGAACAGCCTGGACCAGTTGGTGACATTTATCGCGGAAGCCCTGGGAGTGGAGGCTCAGGTGTCGTATCGGGCAAGCCAGCCGGGAGAGGTCACGCGGTATGTGGCGGATGTGACCAAGGCCCGTGAATTGCTGGGCTATCACCCTCGGACTCCCCTGTCGGAAGGGATCAGAAAGGCGGTTCAATGGCAGAAGGAAGCAGGATATCTCGATAGTTGACTTTCGATTTCTGTCGTCTTTCTTCTCCCTCTCCCGCCGGGGAGAGGGTTGGGGTGAGGGAGACGAAAGTAAGGCCCACCTGTGAGCAATGGTGATGAGAGAGGTCCGACAATGAGCGGTAATCGCAGTACGGTGGGGATTCCCTCGGTGGATCGCGCGGTGGCGGAGCTGTGCAAGCTGCCCGGAATCGGTCCACGGATGGCGCAGCGGCTGGTTTATCATATATTGCGTCGCGACCGGTCTGAAATCGAGAACCTCTCCCGTGCGCTTCAGGACCTTCACGCCAAAATCAGACGCTGTTCCATCTGTGGCTATTTCTCCGAAACCGACCCATGCCATATCTGCTCCTCCGACAGTCGGGATCATTGTGTGATCTGTGTGGTAGAACAACCGCAGGATGTTTTCGCGATTGAGCGAACCAATGATTTCCATGGAGTATATCACATTCTCGGTGGCGCGCTTTCGCCGATTGACGGGATCGGGCCGGAGGAAATCCGCATCCGAAGCCTGTTGGAACGGCTGCGTGGAGATATCCGCGAGGTGATTCTCGCAACAAATCCTACATTGGAGGGAGATGCGACAGCGCTTTATTTGCAGAACCTGATTCGTCCTATCGGGGTACGTGTGTCGCGAATTGCCCGTGGTTTGCCCACCGGCGGCGATTTGGAATTTGCGGATGAAACCACGCTGGCCGCCGCGCTCTCTCTGCGGACGGAAATGTGATTGGAATTCCCCTTTCCGGAAGGCAATAGAGCGTAATGAGAAGCATTTCTCATTACGGTTTCCAGTTTGTCAATTGTCCGGTCGTGTGTGTCTGAAGCCAGTGACGTAAATCGTCCGCACACCGAACGCCATCCTCCAATACCGCCCGATAGAGATCAATTGACAAACAAGCCAAGGTGTTGTCGTTTGCCCGGGATTCTTTCAATTCGAGAATAGCCTTTCGCGTCTCGTTCGTGAGCGCCTTTTTCATCGGCTCCACAAAATGTTCGCTGCGTGGAAGAGGATAGTCTTCGGGCGCAGACCACATATCGACTTTCCAATCCCGATTTTCCTCATCCCGATACCGAATTTGCCAGTACAAGGCCTGGTCGGGAGTTTTCAGTCCATTCAGGAATTGCGCGTGGGTCACATGGCTGTTTTGCGCGCATTCACGCAGAACTTGAAAACCGTGATCGATCTGAAGGTCCGGACAATAAATCTCCATGTCGATATCGAAGTCGACGATCAAATCGTATGCCAACGCCCCCACGATGACCGGGCGTCCAAAACGCCCCCAGCGTTCGACCAGTTGCAGATCCGCCAGAATTCCTTCAGCGGCTTTTCGTCTTTCTGCTGCCCGCAAAAAAACACTCATCATCATTCAACCTCCAAAGAAATCTTATTCATAACCGTTATTTCGAGTATGACTCCGGCGGGGCTGGTGATTGGGTGAAAAGGCGGTCCCAGATTGGAAGACGCCGGCAAGATGCCGGCGCCACCCGAATCTCCCGCAACAGGGGTGGCATTGGCTTCCAGCCTGCGATTTACGGAACCTCAAAAATCAGGCCGTGGCAACAGTCCCGCTTTCTGCAGCGTCGGCTCAGCCAGTTCCTCACGTTCCAATGTAATCAGGTGGACTCCCCGGACACCCTCGATTTTGCGGCACTGCTGAATCAACTCTGCTGCAATGGCGATTCCTTCTTCCTCGGAGCGTTTCTGTTCTTTGGCCCGTTCCATTCGCTGCATGATCTCCTCCGGGATGCTGATTCCGGGTACGCGCGTCTTCATGAATGTCAGTGCGCCCACGGTTCTGGCGAGGACAATGCCGCCCAAAATGGCGACTTTCTCATGCAACCCTTTGTTTCGCACCTCCGCCATAAACTCCCGAAACCGTTCGATATCGAAAACACACTGAGTCTGTATAAAATCCGCTCCTGCCGCGATTTTCTTTGCGAGGCGCATGATCCGAAACTCCTGCGGGTCCGAGAACGGATTCTCCGCCGCTCCGATGAAAAAACGCACCGGCTGAATGGGCTGTTTCGGGCTGTTGCGCAATTCTTCCCCGGAATCCAGCACACCCGGATTTGCCATGCGTTTCACCATTTGCAGGACGTGCATGGGATCCACATCCGAAACCTGGCGAGCCGTTCGATGCAGACCGAGCGTGATATGGTCCCCCGAAACCACAAAGGCGTTCTTGATCCCCAGGGCCGATGCGCCGATCAGGTCTGCTTGAATTGCCAGCCGATTCCTGTCGCGCGTGGTGAATTGCAGCACGGGCTCCCCCCCGCGTTCCAGGATCAACAAAGCCGTTGCCCAGTTACACATGCGGACATTTGCGCCCTGATTGTCCGTTACATTGATCGCTTCCACTCGACCCACCAGGCAATCCGTCTTCCGCCGCACATATTCGGCATCCGCGCATTTCGGCGGGCCGAGCTCCGAGGTCACAACAAATTGGCCGGAACGAATTGCCCTCTCCAGGCGACTCGGTTTATACTCGGACATCTTTGATATTTCGTCCATAATTCGTTCCTGCTCCATTGGAAGGTATCGTGAATACAGTCAACGCCAAGGGAGGTACTATTGAAGATTGGAATCGGAAGAGCAAGAGTCCCGGTGTCCGGTGATTGAACGGACCTTTTCCACGAAATGACTGCGCTCAAATGGTTTTTCAATGAACGCGATTTTTCGGTTGACCATTTTGCTCGGATCGAACGGCATTTTGATATACGCGGTGGTGAGCAGAATCGGGGTATTTGCGGCATGGGGGGAGTTGTTAAGACGTTCCAGCACTTCGGTTCCGTCTATATCGGGCAGACGAAAGTCCAGGACAATCAGATCGAAATCCTCCTCATCCGCCCGGGAACAACCTTCAACCCCGTCCCAGGCTTTTTGAATTTGAAATCCCTCCATTTCGAGGATTTTCTCGATCAGTCGAGAAATCAGGGGGTCATCTTCAATCACGAGGGCTTTCGGCTGTTTGGTCATCGAACGCTACCGGATAATTCCAGACGACCGGGAGCGGATTCCCAGGGTGGCGGGAATCCGAGTTTCTTTCCTTGCCACGTGTTTCTTTGCTCCAGGGTGTTCTCAATCGCCCTGACTGTCTCGGTTCGATTCAGGCACCATTCCGGGGCAATCAGGACCTCTCTGGGCGCATCCGCGGAAAGACGTTGCAGAGCCACGTCCGCCGGAACATACTCCAGAAAATCGGCCACCCGCTCCGCATATTCTTCACGGGTGAGTACAGAGACCTCACCGCGCCGGTACTGATCTGCCAGCGCCGTATCTCTCATCACGTGCATCAGATGGATCTTCAGGCTTTGATAGGGAAACTTTGCGATCCGCTGGGCTGTCTCGATCATATCCGCCCGTGATTCCCCCGGCAGTCCCAGAATGACATGAATGCAGATGAGGATCGGGCGCGGAACGGTTTGCTCGATAATCTGCACGAAGTTCTCATAAGTATCGCAACGATTCACACGCACCAGGGTTCGGTTGTGTACGGTCTGAAGCCCGTATTCGATCCAGACATCCCATTGTTGCGCATATCCCTCCAACAGGTCCAACACGGCCGGAGACACACAGTCCGGGCGTGTTCCGACCGAGAGCGCGACCACTTCCGGGAACGACAACGCCTCATCATAGCGGCTCCGAAGTACCTCGATGGGCGCGTAGGTATTGGAATAGGGTTGAAAATAGGCGATAAAGCGTTGTGCCTTGTAGCGATTGCGTATAAACTCCATGCCCTCCTGTATCTGCTCCCGCACGCTTCGCGCGCCGCGTCGCGTGTTGTAACTGAATCCCTCGTTATTGCAGAAGGTACAGCCGCCCACGGCCCTGGTTCCATCGCGATTCGGACAGGTAAATCCGGCATCCACACAAACTTTATGCACACGGCAACCGTATCGTTCCCGAATCCAATCGCCGAACGTCCGGTATCGCTTGTGCATCAGTTTTTCATTCCTTCGTTGGAATATCGGTGATAAGACAGATAGCCGAAACGGGTTTTTTCGGTGACGAATGAGTACGATTTCTGAAAAACCGGATGATTTGCCAACTCCATCTGGGCCGGATAGGTCAGAACATCCTCGAGCGGAACCTCCGTGTACCGCGTTCGGATCCGTTGGAAAAGCAACATGGGCGCGATTTGGATTCGTTGCGGTCTCCGCCGCAGCACATAATCCGCGTCGCCCTTCTCATGCCCGGCGACTCCGCCCCCGATCGGCACATCTCTCTGAGAAATATGGTGGTCATTGATACCCAGGATGTCAATGGTCGGGAGCGATGAGATGTATGGGAGCGCCCCGGCGGTGACCACCGCAATCACTGTGTCCGGCTCGACTTCCTCCCGCCAAATCTCTCCGATCCGCCCCCAGCCCTCTGCCCAACCGATCTGGGAACGATGGAAATATCCTCCATCCTGGTACTCGAATCCCCAGCCTGCGTTCAATACTCCACACAGCGCGGCGAATACAACCGACACGGTTGCAGGAAGACCTTTCCAAACCGGTTGCGCGACGACTTTCTGCACGAGGGATACCTGCTTGCAAGCGTTTTGAAGACCCATCGCAGCCAGAATCGAAAGGATCGGAACCACCGGCACACAGAACCGGCCCAGAGTGTAATGATCGCCGCCCGAAAGAGCTACAATTATCAGGTAGAACAGCGAGAAACCAAGCAGTCTGATAAATGCCCGATCCCGCCATGCCCCGAGGAAACACCCCAGCGGAATCAACAACCAGAACGGGTGCGCCACACAACCATCCAGAACATACCGCCCCCCCCGCCACCAAAGCGCCGGCCCAGCGAATCCATGCTTCGCATAAAACGAATTCGGAAGCCACAAGCCATACGTCCATCGCCGCCATAATAAGCAGGAGCCGAAAACCGCGATGAATATGCCGACAAAAACGATCGCAGAGGCGACGCATGTGTCGTCCCCAGCGCCTGGGCCGTGTCCATTGATTTCCGGCTTTCGGCGGAATGACGGGATGTTTTCCGCCTTTGCCTTCAGGAGAGGGTCGGGGTGAGAAAATGTGAGGGTGGCGCCGGCATCTTGCCGGTGGCCATCCATGCCCGCAGGGGCGACGCATGCGTCGCCCCTACGGGCTAATATATACACGAACATGGCTGCTCCCTCCGGTCGTGTCAATGCCGCGGCTGAAACCAGCAAGGCCAGGCAGAGTTCTCTCCGTATTCCCCCGCCCTTGCGCATCCAAATTGTGAACACTGTCGTGAACAACAGTGTCAGCAGTGGAGTCTCCAAACCGGATAAGGACCAGGCCCATACTCCCGGATCGCTCAGCACAAGCGCCACCGCAAAAAGCGCGACAGCCCACGATCTTGTGATACAAAACGCCAGGGAGAACGCCACGGGGATGACAAGCCCCAGGCACACCCGTCCCATCTGCTCCGCCATTTGCGGTGGTTCGATTCCCTGTTGTGCCCCTGCGAACAGAAAGACTGTCCAGAGAAAATTGGTGTATCCCTCAACCCGCTCGCCCGAATTGAAAAACGGCCCGATACCCTCCGCCCAGTTTCGGGCATACCGCATACTGATGTAAGCATCATCTACCAGTCCGAATCCGAGATGTGCGCCGATGGGGAAAGAGGCAACAATGACGATCGACGCTGCCGATAGAATCAGAAGCGGATTCCGGCAGCCCTTCCAGGCAGATATTTTCCGACAGAAATACATTGGACTAAGGAATGCTGAATTTCCCCAGGCGTTCGAACGCGCGGATCATCGCCTGCGTTCCGAGCTTCCCTCCGCCTTCCGCCTCCACGGCGGTGAATAATTGCTGCGCCAGAGCCGTGCCGGGCAAGGGAAGGGAAACGGATCGGGCCGCCTCCATTACCAGACGCAAATCTTTCTGGATCAGCTGCACCATGAACCCGGGTTGCAGATCGCCCTGTGCGATTTTCGGCCCCAGGTTGGCTAATGCCCAGGACCCGCCGGCGCCTTTGGTGACTACATCCAGCATGGTCCGGACATCCAGCCCCGCCTGTTTTGCCAGAGAGATACATTCGCAGGTGGCCAGCATGTTTACCGCGCACAGGATCTGGTTGCATAGTTTAGTCATCTGTCCCATGCCGGACTCGCCACACCAGGTAATGGCACTTCCCATCGCCTGGAAATACGGAAGGCAGGCTTCAAAGACGGCTTTGTCTCCCCCAACCATAATGGACAGCGTTCCTTTCTGCGCCCCGATATCTCCCCCGCTCACCGGCGCATCCAGGAACGCCACTCGCTTTGCTGCCAGAATCTTTGCGATTTCACGAGTCTCCCTGGGAGAGATGGTACTGTTGTCGATCACGATCTGCCCTTCCCGGCAGCCCTCCACGACACCGTCTTTGCCGAAAAGAACCGCACGCACATCGGGGGTATCGGTGACATTGGTAAAAATAACATCTACCTGTTCGGCTAATTCCCTCGGGGAGGAACACACCGAGGCCCCCTGTGCCGCAAGGTCTTTTGTTTTTTCCGGTGTTCGATTGTATACGGATAGCGAAAATCCGGCTTTCAGAAGATTACGGGCCATGGGTTTTCCCATGATTCCCATACCGATATATCCCAGTCGCTTGCTCATCAGTTGTTCCCATCGTGATGTTCGGATTCTTCCGGATACAGCGATACGTTTGTGGCGGCCCCGGCTTTCTCTACCGAGGGAACCGTTTTCACCGCAAATCGCACCGGCGCATTTTCTTTGAGTGTCTCCCAGTCCGCTTCCTCGCAAAGCGTGGAGGCGTGGAAAAAGTAATCGTTTCCGTCATCGGCGGAGATGAACCCATATCCTTTATCTCGTTTAATAGTTTTGATGACTCCTTTTCGCAGTTCCATTGCGGGCATATCCTGTACCGTCGGTACGGGATCGAGCGAGAGGGCCGATTCCTTTTGCCTGCCGATCCCGCAGGCCATACCGTCATGTTGCGCCTGGTATAGTTTTCGACATTCCTCGCAATAGAATCGCTGGCCTTTTCGGGGACGAAAAGTAGTCAATACTTTTCGGTTGCCTGTGTGATACGGGGATTCGCACTCCAGCCATTGGTTTTCGTAACGCAATTCCAGGCGATCCAGCAGATCATCCAGCCAGATCATATCCAGGTCTCTCAGGCGGTCCTTATTTTCCTGGTCTACATATTCCCCGGAGCAACAGCCGCGTATGCTCGCGATGGCGACTCGTTTTCCCAGGCGGCGGATGGCCTGGAGCACCGGAATGAAATCCCGGTCTCCCACCACGGCAATCGCAAAATCATAAGCATAGGGCATCGCGGCATAAAACAGCGCTGTTGTCGCGAGGGCGATATCGACACATTTTTCTTTCGGCTCAAATCGGTCTTTCGGGTCACGGTCGTCCGGTCGTAGACGTTTTCCGTAGTAGTTGACTGTAAATACCTCCACATCATAGTGGAACTCCTCTTTCAGCATCCGGTAGAAGTCCCGGCGACGGCGCACCGGGTCCTCATCGCGAGGATCATAATTATCGGCGATGCTGCCGAACAAATACGTCCGAACCAGGTCCGGTTCCGAGGTGCGCATCTGTTCGGCTACCGAATCCGCCAGGGTTTTCGGGAGAAGACCGTAGTCGATATGAAAGTCGGGATCTCCTCTCAGTTGCGCCAGCTTCGGCATGTTTGCGTAGAGCCAGGTTCCGTCAATGAATACCATAATCTTCAGCATGATGATTTCCTCTATTGATCCGAATATAATCCGCAGCGATTTTCCGGTATCCCGTCACTCAAAAGTTCCCACAGAATACCTCCTCTACAGGTCCATTCATCCACAGGCTGGAAGCCTGCGCCACCCCTCCCGGCAGAGCCTGTTTTGCTTTCCTCCAGTCCGGGAAAACGACATCTTGTTCCTCTTGCTCCGGGAGAGGGTGGGGAGTGAGGGGCATTCCGGGTGGCGCCGGCATCTTGCCGGTGATTCAAATAATGCAACTGTAGAAAACCCTCCCCACTCGCTTGACATTATCCAACAATTCCTCAGAGTTACCAATCCCGACAACGATGGAGGCCACCGACGGGGAAAGGAAACCGGTACGCAGCGCCGAGTCCATTTTATCCGAACAAAGACCGCATCCGGTGTGTTTTGCATACGGAACAGCCTTTGCCCCTCCGAATACTTTTATCCCGATGATTCCCACACCCGCTCGCTCAGCGGCGGGAAGAAAGCGCACTTGAAACTCCGGGTCGTTCACGGGAACCATCACAGCATCCATGGAATCGGTTTCCAGAATATCGAACAGCACATCCGAGCAATGATGTGCCGTAAATCCGATCGCGCGCGTTACACCATTCTTTTTCGCTGCAAGCAACGCCTCCAGCGCTCCGCCCGGTCCCAGCGTTCTTTCCGGGTCCATCATCCCGGCGCTGTGGATGTACAGCAGGTCCACATACTCCGTGCCAAGCAGTCGCAGGCTTTCCTCCAGCTGCAAGCGGGCGGTTGTCCCGTCGCTTGTGTGGACCTTGGTTGCGATGATTGCCTCGCAGCGACGGTGTTTCACCACCTGACCAATATCTTTTTGCGCATGGCCGTAGGCGTATGCGGTATCGAGAAAAGTCGCACCCAGGTCCAGCGCCCTTTGGATGATTCGTTGGGATTCCACAGGTGAAATGTGATAGCCCAGGGATGCGGTTCCAATCCCGAACACCGGCACAGACATCCCGGTCTTCCCCAACAGGCGCGATGGGATCGGCGCTGTGTCTCCCCATGTCGGCAAAGACAATCCCCCGAAAGCGACCGAGCCACCGAAAGCCGTCGCGCCTTTCAGAAAGGTCCGCCGTGTGTGCGCACCGTCGAACATGGCCGATCTCCTCCCGGATTCTGGTTTCTTACGATCATGGCTCTGCCGGGCTGGAAGGTCAATGATTGTCACGATTGCGGATTGTGGATTGCGCCGGAAAAACTCCCTGCCTGTTTACGGGGAGGGTTGGGGTGAGGGGGCTGTTGTCTGAACCCTGATTCATTTGATTCAGGGATTGCCCTGATTCTTCATCATGGTCGTCCGGTAATCCCGCGAATCATGGCTCAGACTTTTTCTGCTGCGAACTCGGACCTTCGCTGAAAAGGACCGCCAACCGTCATTCCGGACAAGGCCGACGGGCGGCCGCGATCCGGAATCCAGAGGGTATCTTTCAAACCGGCTCAATGTCAGGCAGGAGAACCACTTCTATGCCACCCGCCATTCCCAGCCGCGAATCGTTTGTCAAGAGAATGGTGCGTCCGGCCGTCTGCGCCGTGGCGAGATGAATCGCGTCTGCCAATGTGAGCGTGCTTTCGGCTCGAATTCGGGCAGCGGAGATCAGGATGGAGCGAGTGATCGGGTGCAGTTCAATCTGTGAATTTGACTCCAGCAATGCACGACATTGTGTCTGTTGATCCGAATTTCCATCGCGGAACGGCTTCACCAGGATTTCTGCCAGGGTCAATTCGCTGGTGACTGCCCGGTATTCCTCCCGATCAATCAACCCAAAAACGGTATCGAGTTGGGGTCGCAACGGTTGATAACCAATCAGGTGGTAAATGAAGACATTGGTGTCCAGATAGACACGCCGGCCCTTCAGTCGTTCCGGGGATACCATGGTCGTTCCCATTCCTCGCGCAGTTCGCGAATGAACCCATCCGCCTCAGTCGCCGAGGCGAACAGGCCTTTGCAGGCTCCGAAGAAATCCGTCAGGCGGGGTACAGAGGATACAGCATCTCGGATCGGCGTGTCGCTTTCGAGCATGACGATCACCTCAGCCAACGCGCCTTCCGGCAGCTGGGGGCGGCGAATTTCAATCACACCGCCGGGCTGGATTCGGACTGTCTCTTTGATCGCCTGAATCATGACTGACTCCTTCCGGGATTCCCAGGAAATGGCAAGGCTTGTTCTTCTTCGGATAGCATAAGCCTGTCCCCAAAAACTGCCTAGTGCTTTGACGGTGCGAAGTCTGAATCCCGATTCGCCCGATTAAAGGACTGCCTTGATTCTTCATCATGTTCATCCTGGAATCCCACGAATCAGGGTTCAGACTTCTTGCTGGATTCCGGCTTTCGCCGGAATGACGGGGAAAGGAGTCGCGCAGGGTACAGCCGTCATTCCGGACAAGGGCGCCCCGTGGGGGTGAGCCGCTGTAGTTCGGTCCATCCTGCAAACCGGGGGATTGCTAAAAGAATAAACGCCCCTTACGGGCCGTCGGTCCCAGGGTAACAACCGCTGGGAGGGGTATACACAATGAAAGGATATCGAAATAATGCCGAATGTTAATAATTCTGTGAGCGCAATGCCTCATGATCGTTCAGATCCTCATCCCCCAACCCGATCGCGTACGCCCATCGAATACCGTTCCTGTACACTCTGTTTTCATAAGGTCACCTGGTCGGCATACAATAAGTTTTTATCACCACGCTATTTATGCCATAAAAGGTGGCTTTAAAAATGGCTCCCGTGAGAAATCCGGGCCAGGCAGCCTCCTTTCCGGCTGCTATTCTATGCCAATCTGTTACCCATGTGATCGGTTCATACGCTTGTATTCCCCCTGATTTTCGGGGGGAAGCATAAGGCTGTACATGGGTGTCCCGGAGACAATTCCTCCCCCGAAGATCGGGGGAGGTTGAGGTGGGGGTTGAGAAGTCCGGCACATTCAATCCCCTCCGTAACACTCCCGATTTTCGTGGAAACAGTCCATGCGCTGACTTGCGGGGTTCGGCAGGTGTGTTTCTTTGAAGGGAAGCATCCTTATGCCATACTGTTCTGAGGAATTGGAATTTCAGAGGTGAAAGGGAGTTGGTGACAGCAGGCAATTGTGGATAATTCTGAAACATCTCCCATGATGCAGCAGTACCTGGAGATGAAGGAGCAGTGTGGGGATGCGATCCTGCTGTTCCGGTGCGGGGATTTTTATGAGACATTCATGGAGGATGCGCAGATCGCGTCCGAGGTCCTGGGGATTACCCTCACAAAGAAATATGTGGGCGGGAGCAAGACGGTCCCGCTTGCCGGGGTTCCGTATCATGCCGTCCAGGGATATATTTACCGGCTGACCCGCGCGGGGTATCGGGTTGCGATCTGTGAGCAGACCGAACGTCCGGGCAAAGGCCAGAAGGTGTTCGAGCGGGAGCTGGTCAGGACGGTTACCCCTGGAACCATCGTCGATGGGGATGTGATCGACGGGAAGGAGAACAATTTCCTGGCGGCACTCTATGATGGGGGACTGTACGGCTGGGGATTGGCGTATGTTGACATCACGACCGGGGAATTCCGCGCGACTTGGGAAAGCGGTCAGGATGCCTGGAGCGCCATTTTGGGTGAATTAACCAAGGTTTCCCCCAGCGAACTGCTGGTAGATGAGATTTCCTACCAGGATGAGACATTCCGCAAGCAAATTGCCGCCGAGACTTCGGCGTTCCTTACCCACATTCCCGCCTCTTCTTTCGATGCGGAGGTTTTGCAGGATCGAAAGATCGACCTGGACTATTCCAGGCTCAAATTTCCCCCGGCCCCGTCGGATCGAACGCTATTTCTGGCCCCAGCGGGGGCACTGGTGAATTACCTGTTCTCTACCCAGCGGGAGGCAATCGAGTACCTCTCCCGCCTGGAGGCCTATCGCCGTCAGGCATTTATGATGATCGACCGGAACACGGAGCGCAACCTGGACCTGCTGACCAGCGTATCGGGACGCCGCTGGTCCCTGCTCGGACTGTTGGACCATACGGTTACTCCGATGGGTGGCCGGGAACTGCGGAGCTGGATTCTCCGCCCGTTACTGATTCCGGAGGCGATTGAGGACCGTCAGAACCTGATTGAGAAACTGGCGGCGTGTCCCTCTCTGCGGGAAGAGATGCGCAAACGGTTAAGGCAGGTACACGATATTCCGCGCCTCCTGGGCCGCGCGACATTCGGCAACGCGAACGCGCGGGACCTGGTTGCTCTGCGCGGCTCCCTGGATGAAATCCCGAAGCTGGAAATGCTGCTGCGGGAGGGGAACTTGCAGCCCGTTGCTTCTGCCGCGCTGATCGCAGGCCAGGATGTCCCCGAATCACCGGCTCCGAATGCGCCGGATGAGTCCGTATGTCTACTGGACGATGTGCGGGAACTGCGGGAACTTCTTCACGCGGCGTTAGTCGATGATCCGCCCCTGAGCGTTCGCGAGGGGGGGATGATCCGAGACGGCTACCATGAAGAAGTCGATCCACTTCGCGAGATCCAGAAGAGCGGGCGGGGAACCATCGCCGCACTACAGGAACAGGAACGGAACCGGACGGGGATACCGTCTCTTAAAGTCTCCTACAATAAAGTCTTCGGCTACTATATCGAAGTCACGAAGACTCATCTGGATAAAATACCCGATGATTTCATCCGTAAGCAGACACTGACGAATGCCGAGCGGTTCATTACTCCCGCTCTCAAGGAATATGAGGCGAGAGTACTGAACGCAGAGGACCGCCTGCGGGAATTGGAGTACGACCTGCTGAAACAACTGCTCCAAGTAGTGGCCGGATATGGGGAACGACTACAGCGAACCGCGCAACGTTTAGCACGTCTGGATGCGCTTGCTGCGCTGGCCGAGGCCGCCTCCCGGAATTCCTATGTGCGGCCGGTAGTCGATACCGGCGATGAAATGGTGATCCGCGAAGGCCGTCACCCGGTCTTGGAGCAGTCGCCTGCGGTAGACCTGTTTGTTCCGAACGACACGGATATCAACAATACTTCCCAGCAGATTCTTGTGATTACCGGACCGAACATGGCCGGGAAGTCGACCTATATCCGCCAGGTGGCGTTGATTGTCGTCATGGCGCAGATGGGATCGTTTGTCCCGGCGAAAGAAGCGCGTCTGGGAGTGATCGACCGGCTGTTCTCCCGTGTGGGTGCATCGGATGACCTGGCGCGGGGGCGATCGACTTTTATGGTGGAAATGAGCGAATCGGCGCTGATTCTGAAAGAGGCTACCCCGCGGAGTTTAGTGATTCTCGATGAGATCGGGCGCGGAACCAGCACGTTTGACGGTGTCAGCCTGGCCTGGGCCATTGTCGAATATCTCCATGGGATTCGTCAACGAGGGGTTAAGACATTATTTGCCACTCATTACCATGAACTGGCCGAACTGGAAAAACATCTCGAGCGCGTGGTGAATTACCATGTGAGGGTGAGTGAAAACGAGGGAAAGATTACTTTTCTATACCGCATCGAACGGGGATTCAGCGATCATTCCTATGGAATCCATGTCGCCGAGCTGGCGGGGATTCCGGGCAGGGTTACGAAACGGGCCAGGCAAGTGCTGCGGGAGTTGGAGTCCGGCGGTTACCTGCGGGACCAGTCGTCGGCGGTTCCTCAGATGCAGCTCTCTCTATTTTCGCTGATAGAGGAACCTTTACGCGCCAGGTTAGCGGCCCTGGACCCGAACGAGATTACACCGAATGAGGCGCTTGAGATATTGACGGAGCTGGTGGAAGAGGCGAGGCAATAAGGGTGCGTGAATTGCTCGCGTGGAAAATACCGGTGGCTGTCTGTACATTCCCTCTTCCGGAGGGAGAGGGGGGCTGCGCCGGTGACTTGTAACGTGTAGGGGCGACGCATGCGTCGCCCCTACACGTTACAGGACCCCATGATGGTCCCCGTCATTCCGGCGAAAGCCGGAATCCAGGCGATTTGTCGAAAATCCACAGCTAGGCGGCGCTACCCCTTCACCACCAGATTCACCAGGCGTCCGGGGACGACAATTTCCTTCACAATCTGTTTTCCCTCCAGGCGGGATGCGGCGGCCTCTTTTGCCAGGGCGAGCAATGCCTCTTGGGAAATATCCGGCGATACGTACAAGCGTTCCCGGATTTTTCCGTTGATCTGCACGGGGATCTCGATGGTATCCGTTGCGCAGAGAGCCTCATCATACGTCGGCCAGGATGCATAAGCCAGTGATTGTGTATGGCCCAGGCGTTCCCATAGTTCCTCTGCACTATGCGGGGCAAACGGCGAGAGGACCAATACAAATCGTTCCGCCTGGGAGCGGGTGAGCGCGTCGGCGTTCTTGGTCGCTTCATTGACAAAGGTCATCAACTGGGCGATAGCCGTGTTGAAAGCCAGCGATTCGATATCCAGCGTTACCTTTTTAATGGTCTGGCGCAGAATCCTTTCTATCGCCATGTCCGGCGCGCGGTTTTCATCGAGAGACGGGCGAACGAGGCAGTCACCCTCATCCTTTTCGTCGCCGACTACCAGACGCCAGGAGCGCTGCAGGAACCGGTTTACTCCGACAATCGCGCGGGTGTCCCAGATTTTACCGGCATCCAGCGGCCCCATGTACATTTCATAGAGGCGCATGGAGTCCGCGCCCCATTCGGCGATGACCTCTTCGGGATTGACTACATTCCCCAATGACTTGGACATCTTTGCGTTAATTACTTGAAGAATCTCGCCGGTCCTGGGATGGGTCGGTTTGTCGTCTACCCAGACCACATCCGCCGTGGGAACCGTGATGCCCGTCGAGGTGCGGTAAGCGGGGGCGGTAATCATGCCCTGGTTGAATAATTTCATAAACGGTTCCGGGGTGGAGACCGCGCCGATATCGTAGAGGACACTATGCCAGAATCGGGAATAGAGCAGGTGGAGAACGGCGTGTTCGGCGCCGCCGATATAGAGATCGACCGGCATCCAGTATTTTTCCTTTGCCGGATCGACGAAACGCCGGTTGTTCTTCGGATCAATAAATCGCAGGTAATACCAGCATGATCCTGCCCACTGGGGCATGACATTGGTTTCGCGCATTCCGGTGCGGCCGGTGTTGGGGTCGGTTACGCGGCACCAGGATTCGGCCTTGGATAGAGGCGGTTTCATCTCACCGGTGGGACTGAAATCCTCTATCTCCGGCAGGGTGAGAGGGAGGTCGTTTTCATCCAGAGGCTCGACAGTTCCGTCATCCCAGCAGATAATCGGAAACGGCTCGCCCCAGTACCGCTGGCGGGAAAAGAGCCAATCCCGCAATTTGTACCGAATAGCCTTTTCGCCTTTCCCCTGTTCCTCCAACCATCGAGTAATTGTTTCTTTCGCTTGCGCAGTGGGTTGGTTATTAAAAATCGGAGAGTTTATCGCGATTCCGTCGCCGGTAAAACAACGAACGATGTTACCGTCCCTCTCTACTTCCCGGACCAGGCCGATTCTCCGGCGCTCCGCTTCGCTGTCGGGGATAAACGGCGGACGGACAACCTCTACGATGGGGAGATTGAACCGGATGGCGAAATCGAAGTCGCGTTCATCGTGAGCGGGGACGGCCATAATCGCGCCGGTCCCGTAAGACAGGAGTACATAATCGGCAATCCAGATGGGGATTTTCTGATCGTTCACGGGGTTGATTGCATAGCCGCCGGTGAACACGCCGGTTTTTTCTTTGGTCAGGGCGGTTCGGTCCAGTTCGCTTTTTCGGGCGGCGGTTTCCCTGTAAGCACGGACCTCTGCCAGGTGTTCCGGTGTGGAGACCGCTTCCACCAGTGGGTGTTCCGGGGCGAGGACCATGTACGTTGCACCGAACAGGGTATCGGGACGGGTCGTGTAAATGAGAATCTTCTGTCCGGCTTGTGGACCGCCGGCTACCACAAAATCCACGTCGGCTCCTTCGGAACGCCCGATCCAATCTCGCTGCATTTTTTTGATCGATTCCGGCCAATCGACCCGGTCCAGTCCCTGGAGGAGGCGTTCGGCATACGCAGTGATCCGCAGCATCCACTGGCGCAGGGGTTTGCGGACGCATGGGAATCCGCCGACCTCAGAGCGCCCTTCGCTGTCTACCTCCTCATTGGCGAGCACGGTGCCGAGCTGTTGACACCACCAGACCGGGGATTCGGCCTGATACGCGAGTCCTTTCTTGAACAGTTGAAGGAAAATCCACTGTGTCCAGCGATAATAATCGGGGTCACTGGTTGCCAGCTCACGGTCCCAATCGTAGGAAAATCCGAGCGAACGGATCTGAGTCCGGAAAGTGTTGATGTTTCTCTGCGTGGTAATGGCGGGATGGGTTCCGGTTTTAACGGCATGTTGTTCCGCCGGAAGGCCGAACGAATCCCAACCCATCGGGTGAAGGACATTGAATCCTCGCATCCGCTTATATCGTGCGACAATATCCGTTGCGGTATATCCTTCGGGATGGCCCACATGCAGGCCCGCTCCGCTCGGATAGGGAAACATGTCCAGGACATAGTATTTCGGTCGGGAGGCATCAAAGCCTTCCTCACCGGGGCTGAAGGTCTTGAACGTCTTATTTTCCAGCCAATATCGTTGCCACTTGGCTTCGATAGCGGCAAAATCGTAAGGGGATCTCGGCATGATTATCCTTAGGATCAATACAAGAATAGCGGAAAAAGTTTATTGTATTTACTAAGATGTCCATAGAGAAGAGAGCAGGCTGCTCTCGCAGAAATGACGCTCCTTTCCGGTTCGGTTGCCAATCGGTCTCGGGTGCGCCATGATGGAATGAGAGGTTTCTGTGGATTTCCAGCAGGAGGAACAGAAGATGTACCGTTTTGTTTTCCGGCGAATTGCGGCTCTCGTAACCCTGTCTTTTGTATTGTCGATGAACGTCTTCGGCGATACCGAATGGATCACGGGAGATGCCGAGATGATCTACGATCTCGTCGATCGGTTCGGCAACGGCAAAGCGGAGAATGCGCTGCAGGCAAGCGCGTCTCAGGGGGAAACCTCCGGTAAAGTGACCGCGCCGGGGATTTTCCTGCATCCGCTGCCGGATGGGGAAGCGGTCTGGCGAATTTCTCTTGCTCTTCCGAAACTTCAGCCGACAGAAAGGCTGATTCTGGTGAGTGATCTCGGATTGCGGGATGGAATCCCGTGGGGGGACCCCTCCCAACCGCCCTTCAATGGGGTGGATTTTCAAATCCGCATTGGCGGCAGAACCTTTCTGGCCAGGACGGTTGAAAGTCCGGGATGGAAACCGGTTTCATGCGACCTGAGCATATTCCACGGACAAACGGTTGATATCTCCCTCGTGACCTCTGCGCGGGGGAATGCGAATTACGACTGGGCGGTTTTCGGCGATCCCGAAATCCTTCGTTTGACCTTCCGGGGAAGCCCCTCGGAGGCAGAGCGCCCGGCGAACGGGCTTCGGTTCCGAAATGGGAACGAAATGGCCCTTGTCGTGGTGGCGAATGTGGTCGAGCCGGACGGGATCTCCACGTTACGGCTCTCGAAAGACGGGATTACTTTGGAGCCGGGCGGATCGGCGGAAAGGGCTGAAAAAGGCTGGATTGTCCGCCGGGTTACTACACCGTCCGGGTCCGAGTCGGTAGATGTGGTCACACTGGCAGGGCCATTGACGCAATGTGAGGTTTATCAATACATTCCCTCGCTGACGATTGAGGAATTCGCTCCGGTCAATGCGATTCCCTTTTTCGGACAGAACATTTTTGCTTTACGCATCACGAACAGAGGGCGCGGGTACTACACTGCGGATGGCGAACCGCTGGAGTTTCGTGTCTCCGAGCTAATGGACAGTTCCGGCAGCTTCAAGGACAAGTATGTGGCGGAAGGCCCGCCGAATCTGGCTCCGGGGGAAAGCGTGGTTCTTCGGCGGGGGCCGTTCGAGATTCATGATGATATAAAGGTTCCAAAGGTGAAAGTGAGTTTGCCGAAACAGGGAGTGAGTCAAGTATTCGGCTTGGTTGCACCGACATTCCACCATCCTCCTCAAGCGGCGGCGGCTGTTCTGAACTGCGGAGATTACCGCATCTCGTTCCCCAGGTGTGACCACCTGCATGTCGGTGCGGTGATTGAATACCGCGGTGAGGCGAGTGGGGAATACGAACAGATCGGGACGATTTACCCATTGACCAGCGCCATCTGCAAAAGGGGGGACGGTTTGGACCATTGGCCGCTGATTCGAGACTCGATCGAGTGGGGCGGGGAACGGGAGATACATATTTCTGAAGATCATGCGCCGATGAAACAGTCGGTTTCTTTTCTGATCGATAAGGAAAAGTCGGCGCTTCGTTTCACCTCTTATTTGGAGATCTCCGAGGGGACGCGGGAAGTGGTTCATTTTGCCGGGCCACGAGTGGCGTTCGGAGACCGTAGTTTCGGGGCAAAGCATGGTTTTGCGCTGTTCCCCGGGCTGGAATACCTCCGCCCGGAGGATGAGTCCTCCAGCACATTGGATGCGGCGAATCCCATTGCGCAACGGACGCGACCGGATCCCATGAAAATCACCATTCCGCTTATGGCAGTGGAATATGAGAACAACCTGGCCGCGATGTTTTGGGATCCGCATCAAAAATGGCAACGGGGCAGGGAACTGCCCGGCGCGGAGTTTAGTGTGCCTCCAAAAAACGGCATGACGGAATACTCTTCGATGGGCCTGTATGTCCCGCCACCCCCGGAATGGCGCGCTGAAAGCGGCGAACTGGCTTCCACTCCGATTGAGTTGACTCCCGATAATCCGATTGTCCTCCAAGGGGTGATCTCCCTGGAACGCCGGGATCGGTCACGTAGCGGGAACGCGGCCGCATCTTCCCAGGAAGGGGAATTCATTTTTGCTTCACTAAAAAAATACATTCGGCTTTTCGGTTTGGCGGAACCGATGGTGGAACCGAGGAGCTGGGAGGAAGAAAAGGCTCTATCCCGCGAGGCGTGGCTGAACACGATCTGGGTTCCTGAAGCGCACGGTTGGCGTCATTGTGTCGGGCAGAACTGGTCGCCTGCTCCTGCGCCGGGTATGGCGACCCTGTTGCTCTTCGACCGCTTTGATACGCGGAATCCGGAGATTCGTCAAACCATTCAACAGCGCATTGATGAAGCGGTCAAATCGGCCCTGGATCAGTATGGTCCCGGGTTTTTCTCTACGGCAACGAATTGTCATATTATGCAAGGGGAGTTTCCGTTTTACGTCGGGTACCTTCGTCCCTCGCTGGAGGAATGGCTGAAACGGGCCGAGGACTTGATTCAAAGCCGGCGCGAGGATGGTTCGTGGGCATGGGAACCAAAGCGGGATGCCGCTCATCAGAGTTTGGGAACTCCCGGTCAGACCACAAACGGGATATGCGCCGGGTCGGCGTATTTCCTTCTGAAACTGGGCCGGATTCTGGGGGATGAGGTGTTGATTCAAGCGGGGCTGAAAGGCCTGGATGCGGTTGAGCGAGACCCTGTGCCGCGTGGCGCTCAGGGTTGGGAGTGCCCACTTCACGCGCCGGATATTCTGGCGTCGGCTTACGCGGTCCGCGCGAATGTGGAGGCATTCCAGGCGACAGGTGATGATATCTTCCTGAGCCGGGCGCGGTATTGGGCCTGGAGCGGGCTGCCGTTCATTTACCTGTGGAATATCGACTCGATTCCCTCCATGCGTTACAACACCATTCCCATTTTCGGCGCAACATTTTATACGCATAGCTGGTTTGGGCGGCCCGTGGTCTGGTGTGGCCTGGTGTACGCATATTCGTTGCAGGAATTGGCCCGGTTCGACCAGTCTTTCAACTGGGAAACCATCGCCAGGGGAATCACGGTCAGCAGTGAATGGCAGCAGTACGAAATGAGCCATCCCAGCAAGGGTTGCTACCCGGACAGCTTTGATCTCCGGCTGAACCGGCGCAATCCACCCGATATCAATCCGGAAGATATCATGGTCAATGCGCTTACCCTGCGGGGCCTGGACCCTGCCGTCAAAACGATCCGAGTGGGCGAAGGCAGCGACAAGCTGACGATTTCATCCGGGGCGAACGTTCAAGCGGTTCCCGGTGCGCAATCTCTGACGCTGCGGCTTTCGTTCTTCAAAGGCGAATCCGTGTACACGTTGATCTCGCCGGTTGCCTCTGTGTCCGGTGTTCAGGTTGGCGGGAATGGATTGCCGATCTCCGACAATCTTGAAGGGATTCAGCAGGGATATCAGCTCGTGCCGGAACGCAAATGGCTGATTGTTAAAACAAAGTTCGAGGAACCGGAGATTGAACTCGGCATAGGCCGTTAGTGTTGTGTAACCGGATTGTTTTTACAGAGCGTCACGTCATCACGAGGAGCCGCCCGGAGTCTGCGAAGGGCGGCGTTGCGCGTGCGAACGGCGAGATTGCCACGCTTCGCTCGCAATGACGATATTGTCAAGAGTATTCATTTACACAACACCAGGCAAAGGCGGCAGCTGACGCTGCCGCACTCCAAGGAGCATTTCGGTTACAGACCACCTTGAATGTGCTATGATTCGCGCACATCTTAACATCGAAAGGAAACTGTCCATTGAAACCACATAAGATCCTCACAGGATTGACTCTTCTCGCCGCGTGGATTCTGGTTGCGATTCCGGTTCAGGCCGAGTATGAGGTTCAGTTTGAGAAGGATGTGATGATTCCCATGCGGGATGGGGTGAAACTCGCCGCAAACATATTCCGTCCGAAAGCGGACGGCAAATTCCCCGTTCTTCTGGCGCGCTCTCCTTATGGTAAAGGCGACGAAAAGCAGGGCGACGGGTTGCGCTATGTACCGAAGGGGTATGTCGTGATTATCCAAGACTGTCGGGGCAAGGGCCGCTCCGAAGGCGAGTGGGAACCGTTCAAGTATGATCGGGACGATGGGCACGATACGTACAAATGGATTGTGGAGCAGCCATGGTCGAACGGTGAAATCGGAACCTTCAGCGGGTCATACCTGGGATTCACGCAATGGATTTCCGCTCCCGGTTCAGAGTGTGTGAAAGCGATGTTCCCCGTGGTTCCGTTGATCGACCCATACGTCGATGCCTGTTATGACGGCGGCGCGTTCAATCTGTCTCTGGCGTTTGGCTGGGGCGCGGCAGTCTCCGCTAAGAAAGATGAAAAACTCCCTCAGATCGATTGGGCGGAGGCGTACCGGGTTCTGCCGCTTTTTACCTGGGATGAAAAGGTCACCGGGCGGAAAGTCCAGTATCTTCGCGATTGGGTTACCCACACCTATTATGACGACTATTGGGTGGAACGCAGCGCCAGGGACCACCTGGCGGATATCACGGCCCCGATGCTGAATATCGCGGGGTGGTATGACATTTTCTCCCGAAACGACCTCGAGAATGTCAACAGGGTTCGCAATTCCGCGAAATCCGAAGCAGCGCGGAAACAAGCCCGTATCCTCGTAGGACCCTGGACACATGGAATCAGCAAGGACGGCAAGGTGGGGCAGATGGATTTCGGAAAGCAATCCGTTATCGACCTGGGAGACCTTCAGGAGAAATGGTTTGAGCATTGGCTGAAAGGCAAAGATACCAGCGTGGAGAATCTTGCGCCGTTTCGGATTTTTGTCATGGGACGTAACGAATGGCGGGATGAACAGGAATGGCCGCTTGCACGAGCGCAGTATATTCCGTATTACTTCCACAGTAACGGTTCGGCGAACACGCTGAAAGGCGATGGTGTCTTGAGTACAAAGCCGCTCGGCGCCGAACCGGCGGATGAGTATGTTTACCATCCGGATGATCCGGTTCCGACACTGGGAGGAAACAACCTGTCCAGCCCGGCCGGTCCCACCGACCAGCGCAAGGTCGAAGAGCGAGCGGATGTCCTGGTTTACACCAGCGCGGAACTGAAAGAAGAACTCGAAGTCACCGGGCCGATCAAAGTAGTTTTGTATGCCTCCAGCAGCGCAAAGGACACCGACTGGACCGCGAAACTGGTTGATGTGCATCCCAATGGGAAGGCGATCAATCTTTGCGATGGGATCATCCGCGCGCGGTGCCGCGAATCGGTAGAGAATCCTACACTGATCGAGCCGGGGAAAATCTACCAATATGAAATAGATGTCTGGGTCACCAGTAATGTTTTTCTAGCGGGACACAAGGTTCGAGTAGAGATTTCCAGCAGTAATTTCCCACGCTACGACCGTAACCCGAACACCGGGCATCCTTTCGCGCAGGAAGTCGATTTACGCAAAGCCGACCAAATGATCTATCACGACAGGGACCACCCGTCGCACATCTTGCTGCCGGTGATCCCGAAAGGGTGAAGTCTAAACTGTAATTGGATTGTCTGAACCATGATTCGCGTGATTATGGGATTGCCTTGATGATTCGTTTTTCTTCATCATGCTCATCCTGGAGTCCTGCGAATCATGGTTCAGATAGTGTCCCTGGATTCCGGCCTTCGCCGGAATGACGGGTG
>Ga0209201_1001328_pt1 | contig 29175 bp, 13 predicted proteins | sample AD_UKC055_MetaG_FD_184411 | JGI IMG/M metagenome (GOLD analysis project Ga0209201, IMG submission 184411) | Active sludge microbial communities of municipal wastewater-treating anaerobic digesters from USA - AD_UKC055_MetaG (SPAdes) (version 2) | ecosystem: Engineered > Bioreactor > Anaerobic >...
ACTTCACAAGTCAGACGGCAGGCTCCGACCCATCATGGATCGAGGGCAGCGGCTCCTCCCCCTCCACGCCATCTATCCGCAACGGCGGCTTCCGCAATGGAGGTATAAGATGAACTCGATCAAGGTACGGATTCTGTACGGCCTGATAAGCGTCCTCGGAGGGAGAATGCAGTAATGGCTGACGAATTCAGACCAACTAGAGATGACAGGTGGGGCGCCGCTGACGACACCTTTGCAGGTGCCCCGGCGTATCTCCCTCCTGTCGTCGAGTCTGGTATAGCCGTTGATGTAATACTGATAGCCGTCGAGCTCGCTGTCTCCGATCTTGGTGAGGCGTCGGAGTACGCCGGCGATGGTACGAATGCTGTTGGAGTTGAGGATGCGGGGTACAGTGCTGATCTGGTGACCAGGGCGACGCATGGCGTATTCGCGCAGACCGCCGCAGACGCCTTTGTGAGCACCTATGTTGACGAGTTTGTTCCCCTGGACTTCCAGGGCAAGCGCGTAGAGGACACTGGAACAGGAGCGGAACAACTCGGCCTGAGAGAAGGAGCATCGATTGTCGAGGAGGATACGGCGGAGGGGGTTGATACGGTCTACGGCGTATATGCCGCGGTCTCAATCCCGGATACCGGTATCGGGCAGGATGGCCTTCCTCTCCCTGGTATTCGTGCAATCGTAAGGAGGACCGACAGCGGCATTGGTCAGGACATCCTGTCTGCCCAGAAGGGTGACGCGCTAGGCATTTCTGATGCCGGGTCACAGGTTACAGAAATAGAAGTCTACAGGCTGGTGCCGATCAGTGATGGCGCATCTGGTTCCGAGCAGGTGGCAAGACACAGGAGATTCGCCATTGCAGATGCCTGTTCCGGGGCGGACGTTGCGGTCGTGGCCTCCAGGGTTACTGTCCAGGATACCGGTATCGCCGTCGACCAGGCCAGGCTTGTCGGGTTGGACTACTACATCATCACCGAGACTGTATCAGGGGTCGACTCGATCAGTATCGTTCGAGGAAGAGAGGATGTGGTCGATGCGGGCACGGCATCAGAGATGATCGTTGTGGCTCCGCGTGTGACAATATCGGAAGCAGGGCTTGCAGAAGACACCGCGGGATCGTTCCTGAGGGATACGGATGTTTACCGCGTCGACATAACTATCAGCGCCCCGAGGGTCACGATTGCCTTCGAGGACGAGTAACGACCGACAATAGGAGGTTGAGATAAAGGACATGGAAAAACTCTACAAAAAGAGCAATGGCATCATGGTACCCGTGACTCCTGCGGAGTTGGCGGGAATCCTCGAAAAGGGCCTGTGGCAGCCGAAGTACAAGATCGACCGGTTCGAGAATGAGGATGCGTACCGTCACGGCGGCAGTCCGTTCGAGGTATCCGAGTGGGAAGGCAACACCCTCCTGAACGAGGGGATCCAGGCGATCTGGAACATCATCGGCGGCCTGACGACGGTAACCCTGTTCGACGCATCGAACGCGTACATCGGAGTTGGAGACAGCAGTACGGCCGCGGCCGCGGCACAGACCGCACTCCAGGCGGTAACGAACAAGCTCTATAAGGGCATGTACGCTGGATATCCGCAGAGGTCGAATCAGACCATCACCTTCAGGTCTGAATTCCTCGGCGGCGAGGCGAACTTCGCGTGGAACGAGTTTACCGTCGCAAACGGCAACTCAGACAGCGCGGTGAATCTCAACAGGGCCGTGAGCTCGCAGGGCACAAAGACCGCCGGTCAGGTCTGGACCCTCGACATCCAGATAACGCTCAGCTAAGGGAGGGCGCCGCCATGTTTGCGCGGTACGAGAACACGCCCATCACCTTCACCGTGACGTGCGAGGACAAGGACGGGAACCTCGTTGAGCCGGCCGTCCTTGCGTACAAGATCCTGGATCAGAGCACAAAGACGGAGATCGTGAGCGGAACCATATCGGGCCCGTCTTCGGTCCAGGAGATCACGCTCTCCGCGGAAGACAATCTCCTCGTCAGCCAGTCGAAACCCAAGGAGAGGAGGTTGCTCATCGTGACCGCTGACGGGATAACGCCCGGCAAGGCGATGTTTGATGTGATCAACCTCAGATCGCTGAACTCGGGGGCCTAGCCATGAACAGCATGAAGATCGAGAGAGGAGAGGTCTATATCGGCACAAGGGCTATCTGCGACGCCATGAGGGTCAGCAGGAATACCCTCAAAGCCTACATATCGCAGGGCCTCAGGGTACGAAGGATGCCGACCGGCGCCCTTACGCTCTCAGGCGATGACGTAATGGACTGGTATGGCAAGATGCCTCTCGCGGGGAAAAAGTAATGTGGATCTCGTTCAGGAACTTCCATGGAGAGGTTCCCCGTATAAGAGACAAGAGGGAACTTCCGCAGGGGTATGCCCAGACCGCCAGAAACTGCGTTCTTGAAGGCGGTACGATCAGGCCGATCAAGGGCCTGACCCTTGTTGATACCCCGGCAAAGGCCGGCACCAAGAGGACTATCTACTACTACAGGGACTCGTCTCCTGACGTGTTCCTTCACTGGACCGAGGACGTCGACGTCATAAGGAGCATCATCGAGGGAGACGTCACCGGTCTGGCTATATTCACCGGGGCATCAGGAGGGTACCCGAGGATAACCAACGCCACGCTTGCCACAGGCGGCGGTGGCGCACTTTATCCGAATACGTCGTACCGTCTTGGTGTACCTGCCCCAACGACTGCTCCGTCTGCAACGGTGCTTGGTGATCCTCCAAGCGAGGAAGAAAAGCTCACGCCAGAGCATGTCGCGTATCGATATTGTTTCGTGAACAAGTCATTCAGCTACGACCAGGAGGGCCCTCTTTCCATGCCCTCTGGGGTCGTAGAGGCATACTTCACCGAAGGTCAGTCCGTCAGGCTCGACAGCCTCGAGACGTCGCTTCCTGGGTACGGGCACAATACCACCAACGTCGTCAAGCACATCTACCGCGGCGCAGTCGGGTACTCGACTGTCTCCTGGGTGTTCGTTGCGGAGGTACCGATCGGCGCTGACAGCTACACGGACACGACCCCGGCCGCATCGCTGTCTCTCACCACCGCGGACAACGAGGAGTTCTATCCTCCTCCTGACGGTCTCTCCGGGATAAAGGTCATGCCGAACGGCATCGTCGTCGGGTTCTACCGGAACACGGTCCACCTTTCTGAACCGTGGCAACCGCATGCGTTCCCGCCCGACTATGTCAAGCCGGTCGACTGGAACATCGTGTGCATAGGTACCATCGGCCAGTCCGGCGTCATCGTGACCCAGGGCCAGCCGTACCTGCTCATGGGTTCGCATCCGTCGAACATGACCCTCACCAAACTGGTGATCGGTCACCCGGGCAGGAGCAAGCGAGGTGGTGTCGAGATCGACGGGACCTTCTTCTATCCGACAACTGACGGTATCGCCATGGTGAGCCTCGATGACGCGGGGCTTGCCTCTTTGGGGATCCTCGACAGGCCCTCGTGGAGCGCATACTCTCCGAGCTCTATAAGCGCCTTTTCCCATAGCGACTGGTACGTCGGGTTCAACACGGCCTCCGGGTTCATGTTCCATCCGGGGAGCAAGGAGTTCGTCTCGCTCGATACCGTTGCGACCGCGGGGTATCACGACAAGCTGTCCGGGAATCTCTTTCTGCAGATAGGCGCCAGCATATACCAGTGGGACTCGGACGCGTCGAGCCCGCTCACCATGACATACAAGACAAAGGCAGAGCGGGTACCCTACCAATGCTGTATGGCGTGCGGCATGGTCCTGGCAAAAGAGTACCCGGTGACCTTCAGACTGTACGGGGATGGGGTCCTGAGGAAGACCGTCATTGTCGAGAATGGAGACCCCTTCTGGATGAAGGGTGGGTATCTCGCGAGGGAGTACGAGATAGAGGTTTCCGGCACGAACGAGGTGATCTGGTTCGGAGCCGGGGAGTCCATAGAAGACGTCTGGGGGGCGGTTGCGAATGGCATCTAGCCAACGATTCAGGGCACTGCCTGACGTGCAGTCCATAAAGGACCCCGCTACGAGGTCGGCATACGAGGCCATCAAGGAAGACCTCGAGGTCCTCCTCGGCTTGTCAGGTGACAGCAACCTTGCCTATGTGAGCAAGGGGTCCCTTGGTGGAACCCCTACGGAACCGGAGGAGCCCCAGGAGTATGTGCCGGGAACAGGCGAGCCTCCCATTCTGCCGATCCCTGTCATCACCGAAGAGGATATTCATGCGGCAGGGTTCTATGACTGGATCATGCTGTCATGGGACATCTCCTACGACTACTGGCTCGCCCACTTCGAGATCTTCAGGGCAATGGTCAACGACCTGACACAGGCCATCCCTGTCGGGACCACGCTCGACCATGTTTGGATCGACCGCGACGTATCGCCCGGGCAGGACTACTACTACTGGATCCGCATCGTACAGAAGGAGCGTGCGGGCGGCAATGTGGGCACCTTGCCTACAGACGGCAAGCTCGCTCGGTGCCTGGATAGCCCGGAGTGGATCCTGGAACAACTTATCGGGAACATCACCGAGTCCCATCTGTATCAGGCGTTGTCTGACAGGATCGACCTCATAGATGCAGATGCCACCTTCCCTGGTTCGGTCAATGCCAGGATCGCCGAAGAATCGGGTGCCAGGGCCCTCGCAGACAACGCCATGAGTGCGAGGGTCTCAGTGACAGAAGATGGGATACAGGCGAACGCACAGCAGATCGTCTACCTCGCCTCGCTCATCGATGACATATCGGGCGGTGGAGAGTTCGGCGCCGAGGCGTTCATGGCCCTCGAGGCGAGGGTGACCGACGTGGAGGGTGTGGTAGAAACACAGACGAGCTCGATCACGGCCCTGGAGTCGCGTATCAGCGATGCCGAGTTGGAGCTCGCCGGCCTTTCTGGCGACATCGACGCATGGGCCACGGCAATCTCGCAGATGCAGACGACGGTGACAGAGCACGGCAACACCCTGTCCGCGCTCTCGTCCCAGACGACCCAGATCGCCACCACGGTCGGGGAGCACACGACGGCCATTGAGCAGAATGCTCTCAGTATCGACGGGATTGAGGGCGAGTACACCATCAAGATCGACGCAAACGGCAAGGTCGCAGGTATCGGCCTGGTGAACGGGCCCACGGGGTCCGAGTTCGCCATCAGGGCAGATAAGTTCTACATAGTCTACCCCGAGGGAGACGGGTCCGTTTCGATAATCCCGTTCATCATCGGCATGGTCAACGGGACTTCAACCGTGGGCATCGATGGGGCCCTGGTCGTGGACGGGACCATCCTGGCGAGGATGATAGCGGCAAACCAGATCACAGCAGAGCATATTAATGTAGTAAACCTGGCCGCGATCAGCGCGGACCTCGGTTCCATCACCGCGGGACAGATCAACATAGGCTCCGGGGTGTTCAGGGTCTACTCGACGGGCCAGGCGTATTTCGGGAACTGCGACCTGCAGAGCACAAACTACCAGGCAGGGGTTTCCGGGTGGAGGCTTACCAGGACCGGCCAGCTTTTCCTCACCAATCTGCAGTGTGTCGCGGCTCAGAACATTGCGGACGGGGCGGTCACGGGTCCGAAGATCGGTGAAGCCGCCGTGACAACCCTGAAGATCGGGGCCAACCAGGTGACGGTGCCGGTGTACGCATACAATAACGCAAATCATGTTTTTTATTCAAAGGCTACATGGATGACGACAATAGGTGCCATTCTCGATCCGCAGTCGCAACCTGTCCTTGTTACGGCATCGTGTTTCTTCTCGGTCGGAGCGACCGGATCGGCTGCATCGAGAAGTATTTATGTTGGGTATAGAGTCAGAAACGTAACAAGGGGGGTTACACTGAAGGAAGAGGCAATTATGCTTTATGTTCCTCCAAGCTGGACCGGCGTATATTTTCAGCCGACCTGCTATGCCCACGATACCGCACCGGCATCCGGCAACAACAGCTACTCGCTGGATGTTCTTATCGACGATGGCACATGGTTGGTCAACACATCAGGTTCGTCCTTTGTTTCGCGACGGCACATCAGTTGTGTTGGATATAAGAGGTAAGAAATGAAATTCTTTATAGTTTATGACACCTCAACCGGTGAGATACAAAGGGCTGGATCTTGCCAGGATGATCTGGTCCCGGATCAGGCGTTTCTGCCGAACGAGGCGGCAATAGAGGGCGAAGCTGATCCGCTATCGGAACGCATCGACCTTGCCACGGGATTGATCGTTCCAAGCGACAATGTTCAGACTGCGCCTGAAAAGGAGTGGATGAGGCAATTATGAAGAAACCAGCTATCCACGAGCACGAGTTCATATCCAGGGTCCTCATGGGAAATGAGGACGCTATCAGGTTCGCGAACGAGCTCTTCTTCGTCTCTCAGATATGGGACGACATGATCGACAAGGATCCTGCCCCATCGGAGGAGAACATAAACCGCATGATGTGGGTGGTTCTCATAGAGTTGCCTCTCAACCCCTTCTATCATGCAAACTTCGCCCATCTTATCCCGTGCATGAAGAGCGCGATACGCGATTGGCTCGATGCCAATGATTTCGAGAAAGAGGCTCGCGAAAACCCGCACGACGCATGCGGCATGGAGTTGCGGACGGCGTACATAATCAGGGACACCATCGGAACGATCCTCTCCGAGATGGCATACATCATCGGGGGGTACGACTGGATGAGGCAGGTGTCTCCTGAGGTTCGCAAGTGGGTACACGACGAGGACTACGACGATTACGTCAAGGGTATCTGCAGGAGGGAGAAACAATGAGCAGGAAGGTGGTTATCCCCCAGACTGAACGCGAAAAACAGATGCTCGGGATCAGCGAGGAAGCATGGTCGACATATAACGAACTCTTTATCCCGATCGAGGATATCTGGCTCGAGACCGTAAAGCCTCCCTCAGAATCCGAGTATGCGAGAACCCAGGGCAGATGGACCGCGGAGGCCGCCGGGACGTTCGGCGAGCAGGAGCGGCAGACCAGGCAGGAGCTCTTCGCGGGCGGCATAGGACCAGGAAGCGGCGCCTTCCTCTCGAACCTCTCAACGTCAGCCGCGAACAAGGGCAGAGCCGCAGGAGCCGCGGTGAACGAGGGCCTGAACGCGGCCGACATGGACTACTACCAGAAGGCGATCCTGGCGGACAAATTCGGCAAGGGCGTTACCCAGGAGAGCATCGGCGGCCTCTACTCGGGCGCCTCGGCAGAGGCGACTGCGCGCAGGATAGGTGAGGCCAGCAAGGCGAACGCAGATCTCGCGCGGATACAGAACCAGATGGGATGGATGGACGTTGCGGGAACCGGCCTTGGTCTCGCGACCGGATACGGACTGAGCAAGGCATCCAGTGTCGGATCGAACCCAGGAGATCTCGTCGTTCAGAAGTCTCCTAACTCGTTCTGGGAGACAGAGGTTGGGTCTTTGTACAACCCGTTTTCCGGGCAAAGTTTCATCAGTCACGTCACACCGTAACAGGGGGTACTGGATATGAGCATGGGCGGAAAGACGTACAAATACGTTCCTGACTACACCTCGGCAAACCTCATGGCACAGAGGGCGACAGACCTGTGGGACCGCTACAACGAAGCGTATGCCCCGAAGACAAGAGAGCTCATCAGTGAACTCGGGAACATACCCGGCAGGACGGAGCGGGCCGCGGGCATTTCCGGGGAGTACGCTGACCGGGCAAACGCTGACATGCTCAGGACGATATCTCAGTACGGCATACAGCTTTCCCCTCTCCAGAGGGAGTCGCTCGCAAGGAAGATGGAGTCGAGCAAGGCCCTCGGTGTCATTGCCGGGAAGACAACACAGGACGACGTGAACCGCGAGCAGACCGAGTGGCTCAGGCAGAACCTGATCCAGGCCGGCGTCGGTGTCCGTGGCGCGTCGAACGCCGCGCTCGAGGCGGCAGTGAACCTCGAGAACCAGAGGAACCAGGAAGGGTACCAGAAGGCCGCACAGAAGACAGCGAAGTCTCAGGCCAGGGTTGCCGGGTGGCAAAACCTTATCGGCACCGGCGCCAGTATAGCAACCGCCGCCGCATTGTCGTAACAGGAGGGCAGATACATGCACCCCATGGGATATAGCTCGTTCGGACAGGGTTTCGCCAGGGGCCTGGGTCTGTACCAGGACATCAGGAAGGCAAACATCATGGAGGAGGAGGTCGCCCTCCAGCGTGAGCGACAGGCTCTCTCCCAGGACCTGGAGATGAAGAAGACCGAGGCGTACCTGAAAAGCCTCGATCAGCAGACGCGGCTCTCCAGCGAGAAGGCCGAACGAGAGAAGCTCGTGTTTGACAGGGCCCTTGCGGCGGAAGAGGCCGGGAAGATCGCCTCCACGCTCAGGACCATCGAGGGCATCGAGGACACGACCCTCCGCAAGAACACCATGAAGATGCTCGCGAATAAGATCAATGGTGACGAGAGGCTCCGGGGCCTCCTCGGTCTTACGCCGGACAGGCAGATCGAGGACGTGATGCAGGTGGTCAATCCGAAGACGAAGAAGCCCGCATACACCCTGGTCGTAAAGAACGCGTCGCTCGACTCGACCGGGCCCATGACGCCGTCAGGCGCCAAGTTCGGACAGGAACCTGCGGTCATCTTCGACATCGACATGCTTGAGCGGATCTCAGGCACGCCGCGCAAGGAGCCCAGGTACGTCAACACGACCCAGGGCCTCATGACCGAGGAGGACGCCGCCGCCAGGGGTCTCCAGGAAGCGAGTCCGAAGAGCAGTAACCCGCGGACGCTCAGGACGCAGTGGGTGAACACTTCCGAGGGAATCATGCCGGCGGAACAGGCGTATTCCCTCGGCCTTCCTGCCTGGAGCCTGAGCCGCAGTGGCGCAGGTGGGGCCGGAGGGGTAGGTCGCGGTGATTTCTCTGCCAATAGAAAAGACTTCTATCAGGCATTCCCGAACGTGAGGCCGGGAAAGACGTTCAATTCATACGACGAGGTCAGCGAGTACGCAAAGATCGCCAGGGAAGACTACGGCCTGTACCTCAAGTTCAACCAGACTCCTGATCCTACGGGAGGCAAGAACCCGACATATTCCCTTGTAAGCGTGACCGGACAGAACCCCGAACAGATTACCGCTAGCGGCGCCGGATCAACAACGGACGTCAAGATGTATATGCGGGATGGCGAGCTCATGATTGAGGATCCTTCTACGGGAAAACTGGTGGACTACGATACCTGGAAATCAGGTGTCAAGCCTTCAGGTAGCTCGGGAGGCGGAGTTGGCGTCAAGCCAGAGGAGATAAAATCTCCGGCGAAAAGTAAGTCCGTGTCAGACGGCCAGGTCAGGAAGTGGGCGTTTTCCATAAGGGACAAGGCGAACCAGAACCCGGAAAGGACCAGACAGTGGATCAAGGAGAATTACGGCGAAGACGTGCTCAACAGGGTAGACAAAGAGGTTGAGGCGCAGAGGAAGAAGAAAGGCACAATGACCTGGAAAGGCGCCGCGGGTGGCGTTGTCTCCATAGATCTTGGCGGAAGCAAGGGAGTCAGGTAATGGCAGACGCTCGGTATCTCGGCTCAATGAACCCTGACGAACTGAGGAAACTAGGGAAACAACGCGCCATCGAAGAGCTTGCGAAGAGGTCCACCAACCGTAGCGAGAAACCCTCCGGCGAAGACCCGTCTAAGGGGCAATACCTGGGGAGCATGCCTCCTGACGAGCTTATCTTGCGCATGGAACTCATGAGGGACAAGGCAAAGAAAGACTACCTCAGGGAGAACTATGAGAGCAGGAACGTACTCGAGGATACCGCCGCGGCCCTGACGGCGGGCACTCTCCAACTTGCCGAAATGTCTGCCAGGGCGGCCAGGCTCGGCAGGGAACCCGAGGACACCCCGAACCTGACGAAGTTCATCGAGGGCATCGACAAGTTCAGAGAGGACAAGCAGTTTCTCAAGCCGTCCAGAGAGGCCCTGACGAGGGAAGGTCGCCGGTGGTTGTACGAGGGCGTGAGCTCGGCCATCCCGTCGGTTGGCCTTGGTCTCCCCGGCGCCGCGGTCGGATCGTTCGGCGGTCCCATCGGCACTGTCGGAGGGTTTGCCGGATCGGCCGGTACCGTCTTCGGCATGGCGGAGTTCGACGAGTTCTGGGAGAACGCCAGGAAGGGCGCCAAGGAAGGAAAGATCGATCCCGCCATGATGAGCGAGATCAACAAGAAGGCGCTCATGTCCGCGTTCGCCGAGGGCGGCATGGAGGCCGTGAGTAACGCCATAGACATGCTCGCGTTCAAGGTCGGCAAGGTTGTTACGGCCCCGCTCAAGGAGTCTGTGCGAGGCATGCTCACCAAGGGCGTGAAGGGCGTCGCGAAGGACATGGCGAAGGGGTATGCCGTTGCCCTGCCAAACGAAGTCGCGACAGAGATGATGCAGAACTACCTCACCACGAAGATGCGCAAGGACCTTGGCATCAACGAGGTCGAGCCGATCGAGGCCGCGAAGCAGTCGGCCGGTCCTGCCGCGGTGATGACCCTCCTGTTCGGCGTAGGCGCCGCGAAGTTCAACTACGAACAGAGACTGAGCGCGCTGAAGGCGCTCCAGGACCCCGACACCAAAACCAAGGCGCGTATGGCGGCGGCCAGGGCGATCGCCGACGAGCTCAAGGTCTACGACGACAAGCACGGCACGACATACGCCAAGCAGTGGGTCGGTGACTCGTTCAGCAGTATCATGAGGAAGAAGCCGGTCGACATCGACTCCAAGATCATAAAGAAGTATTCACAGGAACCCCGGAAGGGAGAGGAGCCGCCAGAGGCCGAACCTCCCGTCCAGGAAGCTCCACCCGAGACCCCGCCGCCTCCTCCTGGATCAGGAGAGATCACCGGGGGGCCCGGAACGACACCTCCTCCCATGGGCGAGGATGAGCCGATCCTTCCTGAGGATGAGCTCGATGCCGAGGACGCCGCAAAAGAGCACGATGAGGACGATCTCGACAAGATCATCGAGACAGACGACGCGGCCGACGAGACCGACACCGAACCGACTGATGCCGAGATCGAGGCCGGGAACTACAAGAAGGGCCACGTCAAACTTCATGGTATGGACATCTCCATCGAGAACCCAAGGGGATCGACCAGGAAGGGCGCGGACGAGGACGGCAAGGAGTGGGAGACCACATTCACGCATCATTATGGCTACATTAAGGGCACGGTCGGACGCGACAAGGATCACATCGACACGTTCATAGGACCGAACCCGGCAAGCGACCGGGCATTCGTCGTCAATCAGGTGAACCCGAAGACCGGAAAGTTCGACGAGCACAAGATCATGCTCGGGTTCGACTCCATTGAAGAGGCTCAGCAGGGATACTTGTCGAACTACGAGGCAGGATGGACGGGGCTCGGGAGCATCCATGAGCTCGACGTCGAGGACCTGAGGACCTGGACAAAGGATGGCGACACAAAGATCGAATACGACCCGCAGGACTACCCTGAGTTCCACGAGGAGACCATCGATGACGAGGAGACGGTAACAGGGGGCGCCCCTGGTACCCCTGCGCCTGGTGGCGAAATAGGAATAACGGGAGGCCCTCGTCCGCAGGGAGAAACCGGCGGCATTGGTCTTCCCGAGGACATCCTGAAGGGACTCGAAGAGATCTTCGGAGAAAAACCACCGGCAGGTGAGGTCCAGGGTGAGGACGAGTTTAAGTCCACAATGGATCGTATGGAAAATGACGGGTGGGGTTTTGACGGCACAAACTGGTTAAGGAAGGGAGACCTTGCGATAAGGGCCGACACCGAAGAAGCTGAAGAGAACCGACCACCAGAGACCATGGATGATCCTGTAATCTTCTTTTTCAGGAACAAGAATGGAGACTCTGATTTCAAAAGGTATGACACGTTCAGGGAGTGGGTAGAGGAGCACCTGGGCGAGAAGAAGGCTCAGCCAGAAGGTGGAGAGGGGCCCGGCGAGATAACCGGCGGACCCAGGGGCGATGGCGGCGAAAAAGAAGCCGAATCCGAGGGGGAGAAACCCGGTGGGGTTACCGGCGGCGCGCGCGCGCCTGTCGGAGAAAAGGAGTCCGAGGGAGAGACGAAACCATCCGAGGGTGAGACCCCTGCCCCTTCCGGCGAGACGAAACCCGAGAAACCGAAGAAGGAAGAGTCGAAACAGGACAAGGCCGTCAAGGCGTTCGACGAGCTCGCAGACGAATCCGTGAACAAGACCGAGAAGGATGCGTTTGCAATTATCGACCAGGAGGACTCTGGGCAGTATGGCCGCCTTGTCGAATCGGTGATGCACATTCTCAGGGATATTGCGAAGAGCGTCAAATCCATGAAGGGTCACCCCGATCAAGTAAAGAAAAACGTAGAGAACGCCCTTGAGCTCCTTTCCGAGAGCGACTCCTGGATTGGTTCGATCAGCGAGAGCTCCAGGTCGCTAGGCGCCAATATGGCGACACAGTTTAATAGCCTGACCGTCTACAACAAGGCGCAGTGGCTTGCCAGAGAGATTGGCGACGCTGTCGGCGAGGGCAGGTTCCAGGACGCATTGAAGTACCTGAATGAGATCAAGACCAAGCTCGGCAAGGGCAATGCCGATTACTCGAAGTGGGTAATGTCCTTCAAGATGAATGATGACGGGACCCTCAAGCCGTACACGTCCCTCCAGGAGAAGGGGAAGCTCAAGTGGGGCAAAAAGATCGGAGGGTCAAGGGCTGATATTGCCGGGATGAGCGGCACGCAGAAGAAAGCAGAGGTCAACAAGGAGTTCGTTTGGCCCTCCCCGGACTATGTGTCCATGGTGAAGCAGGGCACAGAGCCTCACGTTGCCTACCTCATAAAGAGAATTAGGGATTCCATACCGGCATCACCCAAGGGCGATCTCTCAGACAGCGATTTCGATATCTATGTCGAGTCGCTCGAACAGATCCGTGACTCCTTCGATAACGTCAGGACAGAGGACGAGATGAAGGACGCATGCAGCGGTCTCCTCGCCCTGGCTAAAGTGGCGAGAAGGGCAGAGGGCAACCAGGCAAGCGTATTCAGGAACCGCAAGTGGATGAACACATCTGAACTCCTCTATCGAGGCTCGATAAAGAAGTTTGAGAAAGAAATAAAGTACGTTGACGAGAACGGATGGCCGGGCGGTGGAGCTTGGAGAAGGGGCATAAGGATCGTCGAGACGACAGCACGCAACGAGAACGATGACATCGTTGAGGTGTGGGCCATCGAGAGGAGGCTCGGCCAGGGCAGGTTCGAGTATTGGGGTCAGGTTGCGACGGGGTTCGAGACCAGGGAAGCTGCCGAGAAATACCTCGAGGAGACGCTCAGGCCCCAGATAGAGCAAGAACTCAAGAACAGGAAACTCACTCGCCCGAGGCTGAAAAAGGTCATCCGCAAGGGCCCGGACTACCGCGGCGGCAAGGACATAGAGCCAGAGAAGTTCCTCAAGACCTTCGGGTTCAGAAAGGGGTGGGGAGAAGAGGGCGCCGGCATGGAGACCGGCAAGTGGAACAAGTCCATTCTCCAGACTTACCTTAATTGCGCATACGACTCGTTCATGGACCTCGCCAGGGCGCTGAATGTGGATCCCAAAGTCATGTCTCTCAACGGCCGCATCTCCATCGCGTTCGGTGCCAGAGGCCATGGTGGATTGGCGATGGCGCACTACGAGTCCACGAGAATGGTCATCAACCTGACCAAAATGAACGGCGCGGGGTCGTTGGCTCATGAGTGGGGCCATGCCCTTGACCACTACATGAGGAGCCTGTTTTCTGAAACACCCGGAATGGCCGGTCATTACCTGTCCGACTTCACGTTTAAGACGTCGTTCTACGATGCGGGTCATCTGAATGGAAACGATGAGCTCAGGGAGGCCATGTATCTCCTCTGGAACGACAGGATGCACTCGAGATACTCGACGCCATCAGAGATCCTCGCCCTCGCCGAGAATGTCATCTCAAAGAACAAATCGACGCTGTCTGTGCTCATAGAAAACCTGTCCAAAAAGGTCAAGGATGAGGGGAAAATCGAGCGTTTCACCAAGATGACCGAGGAGATCATTGACGCCGATCCAGCGGACGCGGCAAAGAAGATCGACGCGCTCGGGACTCTTTACCAGGAGCTTTCGGGGTCGACCCTCGAGACAAAGTACATCGTTGGATTAAAGGACAACTACAAGTATATCGCGGTGAAATTGCGCGAGGCCGAGGACGCGAAAAACGGCGCGAGCGTAGGTTACAAGAGGCTCACCGATTGGGTCAGAGGATTCGATCGGATTCCGAGCAAGGCAAGGAGGGAATACTATTCGTCGCCGATAGAGATGTGGGCCCGCGCGTTCGAGTCCTTTATAGAGGACACCATCGCCGGGTATGGACTGAGCAGTAATTATCTCGTTCATGGCACCTTTAACGATAAATACTCGTCTCCCATTTATCCGTCAGACGAAGAGCGGGACAGCATCAATACTGGCATCTCGGACGTGATAAAACTCCTCGGGTTCCCTGAGTTCAAGGAAGAGTCAAAACCGATTATAACGACTGAATGGGACAACCCGCAGTTCGAGGAAGACGAAGAGGAGACCGAGGGCCCCGAAGAGACCGAGACAGAGACGCCGACAGCCGAGATAACCATCGAGGACTACACCGAAAAGTCCATCGTTGTCCGCGACCACACGCCCGACGGGAAACATAAGAAGAGGATCGCCGAGCTAGGCGGAGAGTACAACCCAAACCTGAAACGCGGCGCCCCAGGATTTATCTTCCCGAAATGGAAGAGGGAACGGGTCGAGGAGGCTTTTGCCGACATCCTGTATGGCGGCGAACATGGCAAGCCCATTTATCCTTACCAGGACCTGCAACTGGAGGACCTCAAGTCGAACGAGAAGGTCGGTATCCTGGCAAAGAACATGCTGGCGCTCCTGAAATCAGGGTGGCATGTGGGCAAAAACGCCACGGCGATCAGGGCAGAGGTCGCCAGGATGCTCAACACGAAACCCGACAAGATCACAGATTGGGGGCAGGGGTACACCAAAGACATCGACGAACTCATTGAATACGCCCTCGTCATGCGATCCCGCGAGATCATCGACAGTGCAGAGGTCGCCGGCGAGAATATCAAGGAGACATACGATCGGCTCAAGGATCTCTACGAAAACCAGCCGCGCCTCGGGTCCAGGACAAGCGATAGCGCCGAGAACCAAGCATACTCCACGCCTCTCCATATTGCATGGATAATGCAGAAGGCGTCCGAGATCGGAGAGAAGACGAGCGTTTACGAGCCTACCGCAGGGACAGGCATGCTCCTGGCGATGGCATCCCCGGAAAATGTCACCGCGAACGAGATCGACAAGCGCCGCAGGGCGATACTGAAGGACCAGGGCATGGCGGAGGTCACAGATATCGACGGCAGGAAGGCGGTATCGCTCTCAGGGACACTCAAGGCGTTCGATGTGGTCCTGGCAAACCCTCCGTTCGGCAAGACCGATTCAAAGAGTATCGACGGGTTCCTTATGAGCAAACTGGAACACCAGATAGCCGTGGACGCCCTCAAGGCAATGAAGGATCGCGGTCGTGCCGCCATCATAATCGGCGGGCATAACTTCAAAGACGGTAAAATGAGCGTTACGGACAAGATCTTCTTTAATTGGCTCTACTCCAAGTACAATGTCACGGCCAATATCGAGATGCCCGGAAGTGTCTATGCGAAACAGGGAACCACGTTCCCGTTCAGGATACTGTTTATAAACGGGGTAAATAAAACAGGAAAAGGTATTGCCCCCGAGAAGGACGACATTATATCATTAGGTAGCACGGACGATCTTTTCGACCTGCTACAGAAAGGAGAACTCTATGGAGCTCGTCGCATATCTCCCGAAGGAACTGAGGACGTCGAGGAAGGCATGGGTCCTGTGGGGGGTTCTGGTGGAGCCAGAGGTGGCGGAAAAGGGTTTGGATCCTCAGACGTACTCCCTGGCCCTGGAGGCGAAACTGGCGATGATGGTGGAAAGAAGCCGAAACCAGGGGGACGAGCCTCAGGATCTACTGGCGGACCATCTGGCGGAATCATGGCCCCGGGTACAGAAGGAAGCGGTGGTGGAACAGGCACTGATGATGGACGAACTGGCGGGACCGGAGATGGATCTGCTGATGTACCTGCAGGGGCAGGTGGGCCTGGATCACCTGGAGTTGGGGAGGGACAGGGAGGATCTCAGCGCGGAAGAACAGGACGACCTGGTGAGGAATCTGGACTTGAGGACATACCTGGAATATCTCCCGTAGAAAAACAGATCGCTTCAATGTCCGACGAGGACATTGACAGCCTTGTCGACGGCCTCGTCGAGAAGAATACCGAAAAATCAGCCGGCGACCTCGCAAAAGAGGCGGGGAAAGAACTTGCCGCCGGTCTCCATGACGCAGTAAAGGGCCTGACAACCTTATTCACCCCGAAGGACACTCTCTCGATGGGCCTCGTGTTCGACGAGGAGACGTACAGAAAAGCCCTGCCATTGTTCCAGAGTTCCCTTGAGCACATTAAGGCATCTGGAATTATCGGTAAGGAGGCTGTCGAGAAACTCGCTAGTGACCTGCTAAATAAATTCGGAAACTCGATCGCTCCATTCGTCAAGAGGTTCATGAAAGAAGTAAGGACCGAAACGAAGAACCTCCACCAGGTTCCTTACGAGGCGTTGTCAAAACGGCCCCCGGTCGAGGACACTTTCATTCCGAAGAACATGGCGCGCCCCCTGAGGCAAGCACTGGAGCGCATTCAGAATCAGGTAGGAGATATCGACGCCTACATTACAAGCAAGCTCGAGTACCCTGACGTCAAGACCATGTGGGAGCACTTCAGTCCTGACCAGATCGACGCCATCGCCATCGGCATCTACAACATGAGCAGGGGGCAAACTCTCATTGTCGGCGACCAGACCGGCGTAGGCAAGGGCCGCGTGGGTGCCGCCATGATCAGGTACGCTCACCTGCAGGGGAAAAGGGCCGTATTCTTCACCGAGAAACCAAATCTCTTTACCGACAACTATCGCGACATCGTTGATATAGGGTGGGGCGACAAATTCAAACCGTTCATTGTTGCATCAAATGAAGAGCTCGCCGATATCAGAGATCAGGAAGGAACCAAGGTCTTCGAGCTTCTGCCGTCCGACAAGCGCAGGGCCGCGATGGCTAAGTTTGCCGGAACAGATGATCCCAAAGAGATCAAGAAATATGGGCTTTCCGGTACCCCCGCGGACGAGGATGGTCTCACAAGAGACGAGAACGTGCTCGCCGACTACAACACCATCCTTGTCACTTACTCTCAGGTTAATGTTGAAAATCTACAGCGCAGGTTCCTCTCCAGGGTCGCTCGGGGATCAATGCTAATTCTTGATGAGTCTCACAATGCGGCGGGGTCTGGATCGAACACCGGAGAATACATGCAGGGCCTGATTCAGGGTCTCGGCCCGAATGGCGACCTCATGTTCCTGTCGGCCACGTTCGCGAAGCGCCCTGACACCATGGGGCTCTACATACAGAGGACCGCCCAGGAAGCGGCCAACATGAAACCCAAGGAGATCGTCGATGCGATAATCGCGGGCAAAACGCCCATGCAGGAGTGGGTGTGTGCGTCGCTCACAAAGACAGGTCAGCACGTCAGGAGGGAGAAGAGTTTTAGGGGCATTGAAATGCGGACCTACTATGACAGCAAGAACCGCGAGCTCCACGAGGGAATAGCCGACGGGGTCATGGAGAATGCCCGCGAAATAATGGACGTGGACCGGAAGATAACCAAGGCGTTTAATGCCGCCGTGGCACGCGCCATAAAGGCTGGTAGCAAGGACCCTGATGCCGTCATCGATATCTTTGGGGTTCCCTGGAAACCGGGTTGGGTCAAGGGCGATGACGGCAAGGCCCGCATGAGCAACACGGTATCCAAGTCGAATTTTGCCGCGACCGTTCACAACCTTGTCAGGCAGACGCTTTTCTCCCTGAAATGCGATCTGGCGGTAGAACAGGCCATCAAAGAGCTCGAGGGCAAGGACAACCCCCTCCATGACAAGGACGGGTATCTTATCAGGGGCCCGAGGCGCCAGAAGCCGGTCATAGCGGTGTCTGGAACCCTCGAGTCGTTCCTCATGGAGGCATCGAAAAGCGGGGAACTTGTGTCCGGGAACAGTTACGAGATGAAGCTCAAGGACGTCATCCGTATATACCACAGGAGGAACCTCAGGGTACTGATAAAGGACAGGAAGGGGAACGAGCAACGGTACACCATGAACCCGGACCTGTTCCCAGAGGATCTCAAGGAGGAGTTCTATCGGGTCGAGCGGGATATCCTGGAGAAGACCCCTGATCTGCCAGGGTCACCTATTGATTACATGATATACAAGCTCAGGAAGGCGGGCGTTCGCGTAGGAGAGATAACCGGGCGCAAGTTCATGCTTGAGCATGACCTGGATACGGGGCGCCCTGTCTTTAAGCCCAGGAAAGACAAGAGGGCGGAGGCGATCATCGGTTTCAACAATGGCCCCTCTCGCAATGAGGACATCCCCGAACTCGACTGCCTGATCGTCAATTCTGCTGGATCCGCGGGTCTTTCCATTCACGCAGGACCGAAGACCGACAAGGTCCCGAGGATCTATCTCGGAGTCCAGGCCGAGCTCGACATCGACAAAGAGGTCCAGAAGATGGGGCGCATCAACCGGAAGGGGCAGGTGGTTCTCCCCGAGTTCAGGCACCTCGCTCTTGACATACCCGCAGAGGTGAGGCCGGCGACGGTCCTGTCCAGAAAGATGCGTTCCATGTCGGCGAACACGTCGGCGAACGCGGATTCCCCGCTCGCGAACAAGGACTTCCCGGACATGATAAACCATCATGGCGACGAGATTACCTATGAGTGGATGACAGACCATACCGAGGTCATGGTGAGCATGGGGACAGACGACCTCACCTATCTCAATGTTTCAGGGAAGATAGCTATTCAGCCCGTTGCCGTTCAGCGTGAATTCTTCGACGAGGTCGAGGAGACGTACAACCTCAGGATGGAGAACCTGAAGAAGCGCGGCGAGTGGGACCTCGACGTCGAGACCTACGACTACAGGGCTGACACGGTTTCCAAGGACATCACGGTCGAGGGCTCGAACGAGGACAACCCGTTCGGTGGATCGACATACATGGAAGAGGTTACGACCGAGAACCGGTCAAAACCCATGTGGTGGGACGAGATCACCAAGGAGATCGAGAAGGAGCTCGGCGGCAAGACCCCTGAAGAGTACAACGAGGCTTTTCTGGAAAAAATGCGCGAGCGAATGGAGGAGTACCGCAAGAAGGTCCTTGCCAGGTGGGAGGAGGCAAAAGAGAAGAGGCGACAGGCCGCCGAAAAGAAGAAGGCAGCCGAGGCGGCGGACGAAGGCGAGGATTACATCACCGATGATATCGACACTGGAAAAACCGACAAGGGCCAGGATGACAAAGAGGAGAAAGAACCCGCCATCCTGGCGAAGATGAAGAAGCAGTACGACGATCTCGAGCACCTTCTTACCGGCGGAAGTCGGTTCTCTCCTAATTTTGAAGTCGGAACGACGCTCAGGATCACCAGGGGGTTCTCTGTCGGGGCAACCGTGCTGAAGATTCGTGCCCGCGGAAAAGAGGGCAACCCGGTAGAACCAGGGAAAATAGAGGTAACGCTCGCATTTACCGGGATGGAGAGGGAAATTGAGATCCCCCTGAGCAAGCTCAGGCGCATGCACGACGAGGGTAAAGAAGACGATTACATCATGGCCCACGAGGATATCGGCGGCGAGCGTTGGGACAGCATGCGCAGTGCCCTCGTCAGGGAAACCAGGCATATCGTAACCGGCAACCTGCTTCAGGGATTTATCGGGTTCCAGGGGTCAAGAAGAGCGCAGTTGATCAGATACACCACGATCGACGGTAACGTAAAAGACGGTATCATAATGCCTCGCGGATTCGAGAGCCCGACCGACTCGTCGACGTCCCTTGTAAGGATAAGTCAGAACAAGGCTTATGCCTTCATGCAAGCAAGCGGACTTAACCGCTCCGACCAGTACCTTGACGACGAGGCTGTCCGCGTAACACCTAGCGAGATACGGGTTGCCGGGAGCAGACAACTCGGTGGAAAGTATTTCCTCGACCCTGAACTCAAGTCCCTTGTCAAGCAGAACAATTTTGAGAAGAGCGGGAAATACTACATCGCACAATACAACCAGGCAAACCAGAAAGAGATCATCGATGTTCTCACCAAGCTCGGGTGCCGGTTCTCTGTTCTCAGGGGTGCCTACAACATCGCGTTCGGAGGTCTGGAGGAGCAGGACGACCTCGCCGAATTCGCTCTTGGGGGCAAGAAGGTCGCCCAGAATCAACTCCTGGTCAGCGCGATCAACAACGCCATCGCCCCGATCACGGAGAAGTGGGGCGGCGGGCCCAGGATATATGTCCTGGAGAACATCGGCAAGTTGCCCGACGGCCTAAGAGAACAGGCTTACCGTGCAAACAGTTCGTCTCCAGGCTCGGTGAGGGGCATCTATCACAGGGGGTCCGTCTATCTCATAGCCGAGAACCTGAGCGGTGCCGCGGAGGCCCAGGAGGTTCTCCTCCACGAGATCATCGGGCACCATGGACTGCGCAGGGCGTTCGGCAGGAGACTTGATTCGCTCCTCGATGAGGTCTTCTCGCTCATGAGTAAGAAGGACAAGGACCTCGTCAACAAGTATTACGGATTCAACCTGTCCCGGAAGTCGGGGCAGAGACGGCTCGCAGAGGAGTACATTGCGAAACAGGCCGAGAAAGGAGCCCTCACTCCGACCATCTGGCAGAAGATCATCGCGGCAATACGCAAGTGGCTAGCCGAGATGGGGTTCAGTATCAAGGCGTCAGACGAGAAGCTCCAGGAGATCGTGACCCACGCCCTGTCCATGTCTCGGATGTATATGAACTCTGAAGAGGCGACAGAGGGCCCGGACGCGTACAGCATCGCCGAGGACAAGCCCGAGATCGACACCAAGTCTCTCTTCCCCGAGGAGATCATCGCGGCCCTCGCCCCCATTCTCAAACGCTGGAAGAATCACCCGGACATCACCGTGGCGGACAGCATCAGCGAGTTGCCCGCAGGCCTCCGCCGCCAGGCGATCATGGCCGGCGCGATCACCGGAGCCTTCTATAACGATACGGTTTACCTGGTGGCGGACGGCATTGGCAGCATTGATGAGGCGTACAAGACCATCCTCCACGAGACTGTCGGGCATTGGGGGCTGAGAAAGACGCTCGGTCCCGGGTTCGATTCCTTCCTGAGCAGGCTTTACGCTGACATCGACAAGGCCAGATTGCAGCCGATCGCGGAGCAGTACGGACTTGATCTCTCCAGGCGGTCTGACCAGCTCGTGTGTATGGAAGAGTACCTGGCATTGCTGGCGGAGAAGGGCGAGAAGCCCTCTGTATGGAAGAGGTTCATCGCATGGGTGAGAGTCTGGCTCATCGATAAAGGGTTCAAGCTCAAGGTCACGCAAAACGATGTCGACGTGCTCATTGCGAGCGCTCTCGGCAAGGCCCGCAAGTATGTGCAGGGCGGCACGGCGTATGCTGTTGAGGGGTTCGAGGGAGGGCAGCCCGTGCTCCGAGTGGCAGCCTTCCACGGCTCACCGCACACCTTCGACAAGTTCAGCACGGAGAAGATCGGGACCGGGGAGGGGGCGCAGGCTTACGGGTATGGGCTTTACTTTGCGGGAAAGAAAGAGGTTGCGGAGTTTTATAAGAAAGAACTTGCACAGGGAAGCATCACCTTTGATTCTGGTGAAACGATCACTCCCGATTGGGACGATCCCGGATATAACGCTATTCGCCTTCTGCGTGATGCGGGCAATGATTACGACAAGGCTATAAGTAGCGCCAGAGAATTGACACCATCTGATTGGGGCCTTTCTGTTGCTGGCAAACTAAGGGAGTACAGGAAAAAAGGCGGAAAGGTTGTGGGTGCAGGCCACCTCTACGAAGTCGAGCTTGCGCCGGAAGAGGACGAGTACCTTCTGTGGGATAAACCCCTGAGTGAGCAGGGCGAGAAGGTGAAGAAGGCCATCTCTGATGATAAGAAGCTTGATGAGTGGTTCAATAGTCAGAAAAGAAGAGACGCTGGAGTGAAATTAAGCCAGAGGGCTCCATGGGAAGACACGGACCGCTTAACCGGAAGGGATTTTTACAGAACCCTCTCGGATATGATAGGCCGCGATAATCATGAACGGTCCAATGGTGCTATCAGGAACGAATCGGACGACAAAGCAGCCTCCGAATACCTCCGCTCTCTCGGCATCCGTGGCATTAAGTACCTGGATGGAACGAGCAGGGGTAAGGGGGAAGGGGCTTACAATTATGTGATCTTCTCGGATCAGGATGTCGAGATCAAGGCGCGTTTCCGCAAGGGCCCCTCGCAGCGTATCCGCAAGCTCGGTATTCCCGCGCCGATCGGAGAGATCATCACTTCCCACTACAACAATATTCAGGTGAAAAAACACCCGGATTACGCGGCGGCGAAGAAGGGCGATAACGAGGCGGCCGTGCGCCTTGTCCGAGACATGGTCAAGCCCGACACGGCGCAGGCCGTCAAGGACCGCGTGGGCGGCGGCGCAATCTTTGTGTACCCGCACGCCATCGAAGAGGGGGGCGTGAACGCCATCCCGGCCATGCTCGCCGGGTACTATGCCGAGCAGGCGGGCGGGACGCTTGACGACTCAATCGTTCAGAACGTGCGCGCTTTCCATACCGGCGCAAAGGCCATGGAGCGCCTCATCGCTCGAGCCACGTTCACAGGAGACGTGGTTGAGGGCGGCAGGTACGTCCTGGTGGACGACGTCACCACCATGGGCGGTACGCTCGCTGAGCTGGCAAATCATATCCAGGACAACGGCGGCGTGGTGGTCGGGGTAGCAACCTTGACAAACGCATCGAGGTCTCGTAATATGACGCCCAGCAAGCAAGTTCTCAGCGAGATCGAAAGGAGGTACGGCAGTGAAATCCGTGAGCAGTTCAACATCGAACCATCGGCCCTCACCGCAGCGGAAGCCGGCTACCTCCTCGGCTTCCGAGACGCTGACTCCCTCCGAAATCGAGCAACTGCAGCGCGACAAGAAAGAGCGGAACGACTTCGCGCGAAAGGCGTTCGGCCAGAAGAGGTAACCCGTTTCCGGGTTGCGCCTTCCCCCACGGAAACACCCCTCGACACCAAGTCTCTCTTCCCCGAGGTTCAGAAGCGGCTCGATGAGGCCAAGGGCATCGGCAACCTCGTGCGCACCAAGGAGAAGGCGAAACACCATGTCTCCGCTATGTGGCATTCGTTCCGTCGGCACTTCCCGCACCTGGATCCCGACGAGACCGGAGACCTGATCAACATACTCCGCATCTATGAGGCTGTTCCCGAATACTCGAAGTACAAGGCCAAGGGCATGATCGAGGACATCCTGGGCGGTCTCACGGACGACGAGTACACCGTATTCTCCTATAACATCATCCTGGCGGACCTCATGAAGGACCTCGACGATCCGATCCTGGGCGCCACGATGATCGAGAAAGACGAACTCCCGTTCGGGTACACGAATAAGGACCAGGTGGAGAAGGACCTCAACCACTTCAGGGACCAGGCCATCAAGAGTCCCGCGATCATGGAGGCCCTCAGGAAGCGCGAGAAGAGCATCACCGACCTCAGGCACAACCTCGTGAGGTACGGACTCCTCGACAAGAAGGTCCTCGAGGACACGAACTACTACCACCACCAGGTCATGGAGTATTGGGGGCTCAAGCGCATGACGAAGGGTGCCGGCGTGAGCTCAAAGGACGTCAGGCCGCACAAGAAGGGGTGGATGATCGCCCGCGAGGGGAGCATCAAGGATTACAACACCGAGTACATCGAGTCCGAGTTCGAGGTGTTCGCCCAGGGCATCGCGCAGGTCGAGACGAAGAAGACCATGGACAGGCTCGATCGTTCCGCGAACATCATCAAGAGTCTCAGGGCCCAGGCAAAGCTGAAGAATTACGGCGCGTGCCTGGCGATCTTCGAGGAGATGGGACTGATCGAGAGAGTCGAGAACGAAAAGACCGGCGAGATGAGGGAGATCACCCCGTTCACACCGATCGAACAGCAGATCGCCATAGGATTCTCGATGCTTGAGAAGCTGGCCTTCGACGACAAACTGGAGGCACCACAGGAGTACCAGGTCGTGCTCGACTGGTTGGCGCAGGAGTACCTCAATCGCAAGGAAGATCGAGAGTACGGCTTCTTTGACGGGATCGACGATTCGCCAACGCACCCCAAACTGTGGGCATACCTGTCTTATATCGTGCAGAGGAAGGACCCGGGCTCGGGTGCCGCGGCGCGCATCTTCAAGGGGATCAAGGAGAAGGAACGCCTCATGAAGGACACCCTCGGGGCCAAGTTCAGGACCTTCGAGAACGAGATCCCAGAGGGATATACAATATGGCGTCCAGAGCCGAACACGGCATGGTACATGACCAACTCCATCACCGACCAGGTGCTCGAGCAGGTCCTCAAGGGAGAGAAGTCCCTCAAGGATGAGGATGTGAGGAAGGTCCTGGCCCGCGGGGTGGACGCCATGTGGGTCATACCAGAGGGCCTCGCCGCAACGCTCTCCAACTTCCGCGAGTACAAGGATGAGGGCCCGGTCGGGAAGGCGGCAGAGTTCACGGTGACGTCGTGGAAACAGTGGATCCTGATCAACCCGTTCAGGGTGATCAAGTACAACCTCAACAACATGAGCGGCGACTTTGACATCTGTTGGGCCTATGACCCCGATATTATAAGAAAGTACGCCTGGGGCGCCGCAAAGGACCTGTGGATGGAAGCACGCCACAAGGAGATCTCTCCGGTTCTGAAGGCTGAACTCGAAGAGGCTCACAGGGTCGGCGTTCTCGGCACCGGCATGACCGTCCAGGACATCCCCGACATCACGAACCAGATGACGCTCGACGGGTACCTGGAGGTCCTCTCCGGCAGGAACGTGTCCTATATCTCGAAGACGTGGAACGTGCTCAAGAAGTACACCACCTACCGGGAGAACATCCTCAGGCTCGCGTCTTACAGGTACTTCAGGGACCGCATCATCAGTGGCGAGAAGAACATCTATGGCGCCTCAAACGCTGACATGATCGACAAGATCAAGAATGATACCGACCGCGCCGCACACCTCGCCAGGGAACTCGTAGGAGACTACGGCAACATCACCGTTGCGGGTCAGTGGATGAGAAGGAAGCTCATCCCGTTCTACTCATGGTGTGTTCCCGAGTATACCGAAATCCTCACCAGAGAGGGCTGGAAAACCTATGACCAGCTAAGGGTTGGAGAGGAGGCCCTGACCTATAATATTCAGAAGAGAACAACGGAATGGCAGGAGGTTCAGGATAAGGCGGCATACCCCTTTGACGGAGACCTCGTGACCATCCAGAATTCATACGGATTCAAGTACCAGTTCACCGAGGATCACAGGGTTGTGGTCATTGAGAAGTACAAGGATCAGCGTAAGGTAGTGCTGGCAAAGGACCTGAAAACTCACCAGCATATTCCCTTGGTAGCTCCTCATGAATTCACGGGTGTGAGCGTTCTGTCCGAAACGGATGCTGCTCTTCTCGGGTGGCTCGTAACGGACGGGTATTTCAGGGTGAGGGCGAAGTCTCCGAACTCCTTCGAGGCGATGCTCTACCAGAAGAAAGCCGAGTGCGTGGAACTGATCCGCGACAAGTTCGCGGAGTACATTTCGTCAGAGTCCGTACACCCTGAGACAGGGGTTATCTGCTTCAGGCTGAAAGCTGCAAAACTTGGAGAGATCAGAAAGGTGTTCGGGTCCAAGGATGATCTGCCGGGCATCGTCACGCAGCTTGGGGAGAAAGAATGCCAGGCCATGTACGATGCCATGCTCGCAGCAGAGGGAACGGCGGTGAATGGTTTCGTGGCTTTCCCACAGAATAACGGCCCCGTCCTCGGTGCCTTCCAGATCCTTTGCTACATGCTCGGGAAGGCTGGACATATCCGGCCAAAAACATGCAGAGGTAAAGAACAGCACTCCCTGTACGTGAAAAAGGGGGACAAGATCCAGCTATCCAAATGGAAGAATACCCGCGAGCATTACAATGGGATGGTCTGGTGTCCTAAAACAGAGAATGGCACATGGATCATGCGGCAAAACGGTAAGGTGATGATCACCGGGAACTGCGAGATAAACGCGCCCAGATACGTCAGGTTGTTCCACAACCTCCCCATGGAAGGCGAGGGTCGTGGCAGACTCGCCACGGCGCTCTCAGCGAAGCTCGCGGGTAAGGCATTTAAGCTCTCCGCCAAGATGATGACCCTGTACGGTCTGGTCGTTCTCTGGAACATGATCTTCTTCCCCGACGAGGAGGATGAGCTCGGCGACATGCAGAGGCGTCAGCTTCACCTGATCCTGGGGCGCAGGGGTGATGGAAGTATCATCACCGTCAGGTTCCAGGGGGCCCTCTCGGATGCCCTGTCCTGGTTCGGTCTCGAGAACCCGGCAAAGGAGCTCTCCGATCTCGCCGAGGGAAGGAAGACCTGGGGCGAGCAGGGTTGGGAGTTGATCAAGTCGGCTCCGAACAGGTTTATCAACTCCGCTCAGCCGTTCGTGAAGCTCGCCGCGGAGACGCTCATGGGCAAGTCCCTGTTCCCGGACGCCTTCAACCCGCGACCGATCAGGGACCGTGTCGAGCACGCATCGCGAATGTTCTCCCTTGAGAACATCTACAAGCACGCCGCCGGCAAGCCGACGAGGAACCAGTGGCGCGAGCTCGATTTCTGGCAGGACTTCCTGTACCTGTGGGGGTACGAGCAACTCCCAGGGGAGGCCGCGTACTTCGACACAAGGGAACGAGTAAGGAGGTTCCTGGACCGCAAGGGTTTGAATCCTGGGTACTTCCAGGCCGACTCCTCGAGCAAGAGCGCGGCGCTCTACAACTACCGCCGGGCTATGCAACTTGGAGACGTAGAGGTCGCGAAGAAGAACTATGATCGCTACATGGAGCTCGGCGGAACCAAGCAGAGCATGAAGACATCGATGAGGCTGTCTCACCCGGCCGCAGGGATCCCCAAGAAGCACCGCGAAGAATTCTACAGGAGCCTGACCGAACGAGACCGCGAGCGCATGCAAGCGGCGGTCGAGTGGTACAACACAATATACGGAGGCATGTAATGGGTCAGAGAACCAAGGTCGGACAACTGAACACGGGCCAGGAGCGGTTCGTGAAGCTGGTCAAGCGCGAGCCCGACCCGGCAAAGAGGATGGAGCACGAGTGGTTGGTCGAGTGCGCCGTCGCGGCAGGATACAAGGGCAAAACCAAGCAGTTCTGCAAGCCAGGGGAGAACCCGATCGACGTGACCGTTCGCCAACTCATGTCGAACCCAAAGGTCCTGGCCGCCCTCCAGGGGGTCAAGATCGAGGAGCAACTGAAGAACCTCTACGGCCCTGACAATATCAAGAGGCGCCTCGGCTCGATGATGAACGCGAACATCGACGACTACATCACTTGGTCCGTTGAGGGGGTGCGGGTTAAGCCCTCGGATAAGCTCACTCGAGAGTTGAAATCCCGCATCCTGAGAATCACCGAGAGACGAGACAAGAGCGGTAACGTGATGATAGACGTCGAGATGGCGAACCCCATCGACGCAGCGGACAAGCTAGCGAGGATCTACGCCATGTATAAGGACAAACTCGGCATAGAGAAGGACCCCATCGACGAAGATCTTGAAAAAATGAGCACAGGAGACCTGTATGAACTCGCCAAATCCATCATTACTAAACAACCCGATCTTGCAGACGTGTTCGCCCGAGTCCTTACTGATACGTTTGGCCCGTCAGGTGGCGGCAAGGCATAAGTACCAGAAGATAGAGACATATTACCCCGAGGAGGGGAAACTGTCCCGGCACAACTACCCGAAGCACATGCAGTTTTTCCTCGAGGGGGCGAAGCACCGTGAGCGGTGTTTCCTGGCGGCGAATCGTATAGGAAAGTGCCTTCCCCTTGATGCGCCTGTCATGATGGCCGATGGTTCGTGGAGGCCATTGAAGGATATTGCGGCGGGTGAGTATGTCATGGGATATGATATCGAGACAGGAGCGGCGTCGCCCGCGCTTGTCACTGACGTTAATCGGTCAGGGTCCATGGAGGTTTTTGAGACGACTTTCTCGGATGGAGGGATGGTCAGGTGTACCATTGATCACTGGATGCCCGGCGTAACGAGGAGCGGAAAATCCCAGGTTTCGCATGGCGTAACCATCCCGGTACTCCCAAAAAAGCGGCGCTTTGTTGAGTATATAGGGTCTACCAGCAATGCGGTATCATGTCGCCACAGGTTCCTTTCCCCGGTCTCGATTGACTATCTCAATGTGGGAGAACTTCCCCTGCATCCTTATGTTGTCGGGGCGCTCCTTGGGGGCGGATCACTCAACAAGGATCATGTTGTTATTACGACTGCGGATGAGGGCATCCTTCAGAAGATCCTCTCCCTCACTCCAGGGCTTGTCGAGAAGGCGGTTCCTCATAAAAAAGGATTTTGCTTCACCCTCTACCAGGTCAAGGATGGAAAATATGGCCTACTTAGTAATGCGTTGAGAGAGATCGGCCTTGCGAGACAAACTTGCGAAATGAAGCACATCCCGGAGCGCTATCTAACAGCCAGCGAGGACGACCGTCTTGAGCTCCTGGCCGGGCTCGTCGATACCGACGGAACCCACAATGATTTCACCCAGAAGTCAGAGCGCCTCACGCGGGATTTCGCCCGCCTCGTAAGGAGCCTTGGAGGCAAGGCCACAGTGTACCGCGAGAGAAGGGTCTGCACTAATGCACCAGGGGGACCCAAGGAGGGGTGGTACTGGAGATGCTCATGGAGACTGAACAGGCGGCTGCCGCTCGTTCTCGACAGGAAACAGCCCAGGATCTCGAAGCGTGCCGTAGATTACTCAAAGAGGGTGATCAGAAGGATCGAGAGTGTAGGAATGATGGATTGCGGGTGTATCACGGTGGATCATCCATCTCACTGCTTTGTAGCATACGATTGGGTCGCAGTTGGTAACAGCGAGGGCGTGGGCGGATACGAGGTTGTGCGCCATGCCACGGGGATATATCCTTCCTGGTGGAAGGGTCGCAGGTTCAACCGGCCGGTGAGTATATGGGTCGCGGGAGACACGGGAACCACCGTTCGTG
>Ga0209201_1001331_pt1 | contig 29149 bp, 26 predicted proteins | sample AD_UKC055_MetaG_FD_184411 | JGI IMG/M metagenome (GOLD analysis project Ga0209201, IMG submission 184411) | Active sludge microbial communities of municipal wastewater-treating anaerobic digesters from USA - AD_UKC055_MetaG (SPAdes) (version 2) | ecosystem: Engineered > Bioreactor > Anaerobic >...
AAATGATACCAATGCAAAAAGAGAAATTGTGATAATGAGAACCCAAGTAAAAGTCCTGTCCTTAAACAAAGTTTTCCTCCTTGATTTTTTAAAAAAATTTGGTATAATATACATGTTGTAAGTATCATGCGGGCGTAGCTCAGCGGTAGAGCATCAGCTTCCCAAGCTGAGGGTCGCGGGTTCAAGCCCCGTTGCCCGCTCCAGGACAGTCTCTTAAATGAGACTGTTTTTATTTGCTTAATTCGCTTTCGTTGACTTGATAGAATAGGTTTGTTAGTACCTTCTCAAGTTGAATTTTTGAATAGATTTTTGAGCCGTTTTTCGAATTTTCAGATTCTATACGTTCTATTATCTCAGAAATATCGTTGGTATTCTGAGCTTCAACGAATATCATTTTCTCCTGTCCCTTCATTATATCTTTAAATCTTGTTTTCAAGGAAGAACCTGCATCAAGTATATCTACATCCTTATTGGGATTTACAGGCTGAATATTCTCGCTCTCTGGATATGATTGTTTCTCGTCCTGTTCAGTTAAATCAGAGTTTACAGAAGTCTGATTCTCTTCTTTATCATTGGCAGAAGCATAAGCTTCGTATGAAGGAGAATTGGGAATGCTATCATTAATAGGGATTTCCGTGGTTATTTCCTGAGAAGATTCTGAAATATTCTGGTTTTCCATACTGTTGAGAAGCTTTTCAATACTGTCAAGATCGGCTGTTTTTAGAGAATCATTTATTATACTCTGTAGGTTATCGATATCTGCTGTCTGGTCGCTTGTTTTAAGATTTTCATGTTCTGTAGAGACCAGTTCGGGGATCTCAGGGATTTCAGGAGCAGAGGAACTTTCGTATTCATTTTCTATATCTCCGATGAGCATTCTCAGTGCATTTGATTTTTTCCATATATTTTCTATATTATCAAGTTTTAGGTTGACAACTTCTTCTATAGGTACCGAAGCAACTTCTTCAAGTGCTGGTATTTCCTGAATTTCCGCTTTAGGTTTTTCAGAAAAGGATAGTCCGTGTTTTCTGAAATAAATGAATATTGGAAAAGCAGATGCAGCAGATATAACAAATATTATAAAAGTTATAAGGAAAAAAGTAAGAAGAGGAAAACTACTTTTTTCTTCAGAAGCATCTAATTCCTCCTGTGTAGATGGAACAGTTGCCTGTTTGAAATGAAATTCGGAAGAAATTCCATTATTTTTGATGCTTTCAAGAGCCTGGGCTGCAAGAGGATTTTCAGAAAACATCGGCAGATATTCCAATGCGATTGCGTAATCTTTATTCTGAAATGCCGAAAGTCCCAGATAAAGTTTTATGTTGGCATCGTAATTTTCCAATTGAGGTGAGACCTGTATTGATTTATACAAAAGATTTTGGGATAGTTTGTAATCGCCTATCCTATAAGCTTTCATACCTGAAAGATAGTATGAATATGCCTGGTCAAACTCCACACAAAATACCGATGCACACATCATGAGGATAAAGATCCCCACCAAAACTACTCTTTTAAGGTTGAAGTCCATAGAATTTTACCTTCCTGAGAATTATAAATTCCATACAACATACCGGATGGTGTGAGGCAGATATCAAAAATATCTTTTTCCATTCTGTTATAAACTCCCGGAAATACTCTGCTTTGAATATCAATATATGTAGTAATATCGCCGCCGAAAACATACAGTTTTCTATTTAAATAGTTGGAGAGTTTTAATCTTCCTATGTCTGAACTTCCTATAAGCTGTTGTTTATTGTTTTGAGGATCGTACATAAACAGCTTGTAATCATTCGTAAGCACAAAGATCATAGATCCTGAAAGTTCAAAATCCGAAAAACTGTCTATGGAAACATTTAACTTCAATGCCATCGTTTTTTTATCAACTATTGTAGTAAGCTTGTTTTCTGTAAGTTTGGAAATTTTTGAGTCAAATACCAGATAAACAGACTGACCTATGGTTTTAACTTTTATGAGCTTTGCATCCGAACTTAAAAGAAGGTTACCAAGGTATATATTTGAAATATTTCCGCTATGAACTACACTTAACAAATTACCCTTGGAGATATAGTAGGCTTCATCTGAGATAGGAACAATATCATCTATCTTTTTGAACTCAGCGGAAGTCTGATCATAAACGAAAACTCCTTCATCAGTTGCTGCATAATACTTCCCATCAATTATTGAGCCTCCGAATAGTTTTTTATTAAGTATTTTTTTAAGAGACTGAGAGTATATTCCGTTAAAGGTTTCCATAAAAATGGTGTTCTGCGCATATACCAGTTTGACTGTTGATTCGTTAATTGCTCCGACAACTGTTGGTTCTGACATAAGCTCTGAATATGAGTATGACTTAGGTGTAGTAAAGTATTTGTACGGTACTACCGGTGGTTTCTGAGAATCGGTCTTAGAGGCCGGCTGAGTTGGTAAAACAACAGGTTTGGTACTTTCTATGAAGGAATCATCTTCAAAAGGCTTAACCTTCAGATCAGGTACAGACTCATCCAGAAACTCTTTTATGGACAACAAAACTTCTTGGTTATTATAGATATCGTACGAATAATCCGGAGATATAAGTGTTTTTGACGACTGTGGCAGAAGAGCGCTTGTGTGTGTAACCAAACCGTCTCCTGCATCTCTTTGAAATTCAGGATAAAAACGTAGTATTTCTGAATCAGACAGTTCTTCATCTATTTTGGGGTTATTCCCTGTAATTGACATATAACGTATATCATTTCTTACTCCCAGGGAGTTAAGATTTTCTATAAATTTTGAGTTTGGAAGAAGTTCACGGTAGTACGAGTTTACCTGTTCAAGGAAAGACCCAACATTATGAGAAACCGATATTATAGTCCTTTCTGTAAGTGAAAACAGTTTTGCGAGAAGCTTGGGATCTTTTCCATAAAAAAAGTTATAGAACAAAGGATTGGCAAGATTGGTTCCTTTATTAGGAACATCTATCAGAACTATATTTTTAACGTTATGTATTGTAGGATCTGATTCAAGCGCATATCTGGCTATCAGACCGCCGACACTGTTGGCAATAATATCAAACTCTCTGTTTGGAAGCCGTTTAAGCTCCTGTATGAAACGTTTGGCCTCAAACTCTATATAACTACTGTTTCCGGTACGGTTAACATAACCGGAATAAGAGTCGTAATACACTTTGCTTTTGGTATCTACCATGGGATAATTGTAGGACCATATGCTTCGGCTAGGGAAAAGAGCTGCCCACAAACTTTGTCCATAAGGATTTTCGGCAGTAGATGTATTTGAAAGGTATCCGGAGAAGTTCAGATCTGTTCCGGGAATTACTATTATGTCAGGTTCTATACCAGGTACTCTTTCAGTTATTGTTCTCAGTCCATAGGTGCTTTCTTTGGCTGATTTGACAACTAATCCAACTTTGGAAAAATGGAAAGTTTCAGCCTCAACATAATAACTGTTTCCTTCTTTTATAATTCTGCATCCTGAAAATTCAGAAACAACAGGTGGATTGGAATCTGAAGAATAAGCAAGGGAGAAGTGAGTGTAGTTATCCCCAAAATATATTTCATTTGGGATTTTATAGCGTATTATCATAGGAACAAAGGAAGAGTCTTCTTTACCATCTTTAGGATCAATTTTATAGATCTTGCCGTAGAAGTTATACATTGATTTCAGATTTTGATACTCTGTAGAGTTCGGATTAATCTCGCTTATACTAACCTCTTTTTTATAGGTGTAAGCATCACTGGGTATTATGACCTGTATATCGTTTGCAATTATATTCTGGGTGACCTTATTCGTACCCTGTGCCGAAAGATCAAGAAGTACTTTAACTCCTATAAAAATACCTATAAAAACAATTATCGCAATGACAGCAATTATAATGGTTTTCCTTTTTATTTTATATTTTAACCGGTTAGTAAAAAGCATGATCTTTTTAATAAAATTCACTGCCGGATTGTTTTTGGTTTTCTCAGGTTCCTTTTCATTTTCCAGCTCAGTATTTTTAACCTCTTCTTCCCTTTTTTTCATCCTTGTCTCACCCTTTCAATAATATTTTTCCCATAATCAGATATAAAAGCTGAAAGCTTAAAAAAACCCATATTATAAAAAGACTCCACAAGATTTGAATAGATACTTGAAGAGTATTCGATGACTTTTTCTTCAGACCATTGAGAAAGGAGAGTCTTTTTATCACCGTCTTTTCCAGTATCTTTTCCGGCCTGTTCTGATGAAAGATGGATATCGTCCAGATCATCCATTATCTGGAAGAATATACCAAACTGTTTCCCTAAATGGTATAAACGTTCGCATTCAGAGCTTTCAGAACAAATTATTGAAGGTAGACACAAGCAAAGACCAAAAAGTGAACCGGTTTTGCATTCATACATCTTTATTATATCCTGCGGAGATACCTCTCTGTTTTCTTTTTCAAAGATTACGTCCTGCGTCTCACCTGTAAAAAGCTCTATGGTTGCCCTTATAAAGTAAGATATGACAGCTGCTTTTTTGTCAGGTGCAAGATCCATTTCATCCAGTATCTTTAAAGGCAGAGTAAACCCAAAATCTCCTGTAAGAATAGCGGTATACTCGTTAAAACGTCTGTGAGAACTTGGCATTGAACGTCTGAAATCAGAATTATCTATAGCTGGCAGATCATCATGGATAAGCGATGAAGTATGTAAAATTTCTATTGCACAGCCTAATTCAAAAATACTTTGTCTACTTAGATTATATTTTTGTGCCGAAAGAAATAAAAAATAAGGACGAAGCCTCTTGCCACCGTTTGAAAGGCTATAAAAAAGGCTCGATTGAATATCATAAATAAGATCAAGTTTTTTGGTTCTTTCAAATAAATAACTGTCAAAACTTTGCTTAAACGAAAATATATCCTCTGGCATATGTCCTCTCGCAGTAGTATTATTTTTTTGGATCTTCGCCGAATTTTTTCTTCAAATCGTCAATATTAAAAGTATCAATAAATTTTTTAATATCTTCCTTTTTTGTCTGGTCGTCATCGTCGATTTTAAGAAAAGAACCGTCAATAGCAGTTTCAAAAGCTACAGAATCTTCTATAAATATTGATGTCTTGGATTTTACAGCAAGTATTATCGCATCAGAAGGTCTTGAATCAATAAAGAACTCCTCCTCGTTTTTGGAATTGTCCTGAACCTCATCTTCGGCCGAGAGAAAGACTTTAGCATAGTAGATATTTTTTTTGAAATCGTTTATTGTAATATGACTGATTTTATAACCGGTATGTTCAAGCATGCTCATAATCATATCATGAGTAAGAGGTCTGTCTGAAGCTTCTTCCTTGATAGCACTGGCAAGCACTGAGGCTTCCCATGGTCCTATCCATATAGGTACAATAAGATTGGTATTTTCTATTCTTAAAAATACAACAGGCGAGTTCGCTGTCTTATCCACTCCCATGGTCACAATATCTATTTTCTTCATAGATGCTCTCCCTTAGCGATATTATTAATCATTTTTGCCCGTATATGGTCTATAAGAGCCTGTTCATCGGAAAAAGCAGAAGCGTCAACTGGCTGGTCTATAAAAACTTTTATAGTTGAAGGATTAAGCAGAAAAGAATTTTTTTTCATCAGTTTGTAATCACCATCTATAGTCACAGGAAGAATCGGTATCTTATATTTCATGGGAATGCTTAAGCTTCCAGTCCTGAAATCCGCTACATGTCCATCGTCTGTGCGGGTTCCTTCGGGGAATATACAGATCTTGTTGCCGTTCAAAAGCGATTTGGTAAGGTTTCTAAGGGCTACTGCAGCTTGAGCGGGATTTTTCCTGTCTATGGGAATACAGCCAACAGCTTTTATAAAGCTACCGATAACGGGTGCTTTTAAAAGTTCTTTTTTCGAAACAAAGCCTGCAGTATGTACATAACCTACAATTAGAGGAATATCAAGAAGGCTCTGATGGTTTGAGACAATTACTAAACCGCCTTTTCCATTAGGGATGTTTTCTTTTCCAATAACGTTGACTTTACAGAAGAGAAGCTTGAAAACATTTTTGCCAAATGAGCTGAGTACATCCTTAAGAAATATCACCGCAGCATCTTTTCCATGTTTCCTTTCTATAAATTTGGCCTGGACAAGTCTAAAAGAACCGTATACCCAAACATAAAGAAAAAAGCCTATAAAGAACCATACTGATACAAAAAAGTTTCTCAGGGTTTTTAAAAAAGCCATAATATATAACTTCCTCCTCAACTATCCAAAACTCCAATAAGATTATTATACCATAAAAAGCTTTATATGTTTAGCATAAAAAATATTATTTTTTGTTATGTATTTAAAATGAATAATGTAACTTTTACGTTTCAAAAGAACGAAAACAGAAAAAAGTATATTATACGCATAAAACTCAGAATTTAAGGCATATATAGACGTTGTATAATGAACGAACTTTAAGTGGATAAAAAATATCTTATTTGACTTTTTTTACTTCAAGACATATAATGATATTGGCTGAACGGTCAGTCAATAAAATAAGCGTTAATTCCGGAGGCGTAATAAAATGGTTTTACAAGCCCATGAACAGGTAAAAAAAGATAAAAAAAAGTACCTGTCGGAAAAAGCTCTAGAAATGATTGTTGAAAAGGGCTTAAGTAATTTTACAATGGAGGATGTGGCAAAATCCTGCGGAGTTGCAAAAGGTAGCCTTTACACATACTTTAAAAACAAGGATGCTCTTATAATATCGGCTTTTGGAAATCTTGTGGAACGTTTGAAAAAGGTAATGACATATGAAGATATAAAAAGTACAGATACAGCCGAGGAAAAAGCAAAGTACTTTGCCAAAACGTATAACCAGATTCTTTCGGACTTTCCTTCAGACCAGTTCATGAGACTTTTTGAGATATTGATAAATTCTACTCATGATCAAAAGATGATGCAGGATCTGACGGAGATCTTTACCGACTACTATAAAAGTCTTCTTCAGGTATGGGAGTCTCTTTTTAAATCCAAATCCAAGGCGTTGCTTTTTCAGGCGATGTTTGACGGTCTTGCAATGTATAAGGCGGTAGGTGTAAGTTTGCCGCCAGAAGAATTTGAAAGTACTTTTAAAGAAATAATATTGAAAATAGCAAAGTAATTATGGAGGTGTAGAATGAATTTAATGGATTCTATGAAGGCAATGATGATGAAACAGGCAGCAAAGCTGGTTGCCAATGTTGTAAGAACCGGCGATGTTGATCAGATGGCAGGTCTCTTTTCAACGCTGTCCAAGCTTGCAAAAGAACCTGTGAAGAGCGGTCTCAAGAAAATGGCCGATGGAGCCAAGGAACATGATCCAATGTATGTAAGCTGGTCGAAGCTTTTTCAGAAAGCTAACCCTAAAGTAGTTGAAAAAGTTATTAACAATCTTATTATCAATGAATTTGCGGTGGGTGAAAAAGTCAGACAGGAAAAGATGCATGAATACAAAACCGTGCTGCCAAAGTTGGCGGTAATATCGCCGACCTACGCATGTAATCTCAGATGTGTTGGATGCTACGCTGCTCTTTATGGACATAAGTATCAGCTTTCAAAAGAAGAGATGTTCTCTATAATCAGGCAGTTTAATGATCTTGGAATATACTTCTTTATTATCACCGGTGGAGAGCCTTACTTCTATCCATATATATACGATGTTTTCAAAGAGTTTAATGACTCCTTCTTCATGACGTATACAAACGGAACTCTTATCGATGACGAACATGCTAAGCTGCTTTCAGAGCTTGGAAACGTTACGCTTGCTATCTCCATAGAGGGTTTTGAAGAGATGACAGACTGGAGAAGAGGAAAGGGTGTTTTCAATAAGGTTAAAGAAGCATGGAATAATCTTAATAAGTACGGTGTGATTTTCGGTGCTTCCGTAACGGCCACAAGGGTTAACCATGAGCTTCTTATGAGTGATGAGTTCTGGGACTACCTTGCACAAAACGGTGTTGCCTATGCATGGGTATTTCAGTTTATGCCTGTTGGAGCAGATGCATCTATGGATCTTGTGCCAACGCCCGAGCAAAGATATGAAAGGTTCAGAAAAACTGACGAACTAAGACTTTCAGGTAAGTTTGCCTTTGTTGCAGATTTCTGGAATCACGGATTCTTAACCCACGGATGTCTTGCAGCAGGTTCGAAGTATCTCCATATAAATGCTAAGGGATATGCAGAACCATGTGTTTTCCAGCAGTTTGCCGTAGATAACATAAGGGAAAAAAGTATAATTGAGATTTTGAAATCTCCTTTCTTTGAAGCTTACAAGAGAACTATACCGTATTCACAGAATCTCTTCAGACCATGTCCGATAATAGATAACCCAAAGGTTTTCAGGTCTATGGTGAATAAGTTCAATGCCATAGCGCAGCATCCGGGAAGCGAAAGAGTAATTACGGATCTTGCACCTGAACTGGATAAGCTTTCAGAAGACTGGAAGGTTTATGCCGATAAGCTTTGGTATGAAGAAGGATACTCAGAAAAGTACCCGTCCAAGAGGGGTGTTTACAATTATGAGACCAGAATGAGAAGATATGCTTCTAATGAAGAAAAACTGGCTCTGGATAAAAAAGGTTGATAAAGAAGACGGTTTTTACCGTCTTCTTTTATTATGTTAAAGTAAAATTTTTAGATTTTCATTGTACTATATGGTATAATTTTCTTTAGGTGTGTTGAATTATACCTTAATTCTGAGGTGACAAAATGTCATATAAAATGTTGTGTGTTACGCTGGCTCCTACGCTGGACAGAAAAGTTGTAATTAAGAATTTTGAGCCCGGCCGTTTTTTTCGTATAGTAGATCATGCAGATTCTTTTGTGGAACCGGGAGGCAAGGGCATAAATGTTGCAGTCCTACTTTCGGATTTTAAGATAAGTTCTGTTAACATGGGGTTTTTAGGCGGATCAATAGGTTCTATAATTCAGTCTAAGCTCTCACTTTACGGTAATATAACCACACAGTTTGTATATATAGAAGAAGAAACCCGCGAAAACATAATCATAATAGATCCTGATAACAGGACTCTTTCAGAGATAAATCTTAACGGTCCGGAAATATCCCAGTCTGATATGGACTACTTTACTTCAAGGTACAGATCTACGCTTAATCTAGTAGACAATGTTGTGGTTTCAGGTCTTATACCCAGAGGAATTACTTTAAATTCATATGCCAACTTATTCCGAATGGCAAAAGCAATGAACAAAAAAACATATATTGAAGCCATAGGAGAACATTTTGATAATGTTGTAACCAACAGTTGTCCTATGATTGTAAGACCTGACCTGAGAAAATCAAACCTTCTTTTCGGACAGCCCTTGAAGGAAGATATTCAGGAGTATATGAAAGCAGGAAGTTTTATAATTTCACGGGGAGCGGAACTGGTAATTATGTCTTATAAAACAGTAAGTGATATTATTGTTACCAAAAACGGAGGCTGGATTTTTACTGCTAAGGGAGAGATTGATCCGGCAAAAGTTAAGAACTCCGGAGATGCTTTTATGTCGGGGATGATCTATCACAATATTGTAAATGGATTTGAACCGTTTGAAGCAGCCAGGTATGGAATGGCATTTGCTCTTAACTCTACCAGGTATATAAGCAAAAAAGTAGGAAGCATTGAAGAGATAAATAAAAGTCTTGATGATTTTACAATAGAGAGGATAGGATAAGATAAGAGGTGTGCGATGAAAGCTTGCGAACTTATGGACAAGGATCTGACAGCTATATTCTGTCAGGACAACATAGAACGTTTTTTAATGGTTTGTCAGAGGAGCGGATATTCTGCTCTGCCTGTAGTCGATGAAAATTATAAGCTTATAGGGTATTTAAGTGAAAGTACCGTAATAAAAATTTCGCTTCCCGGATATCTTAGTATGATGGAGAACAGTGCTTTTATCCCTGACAGTACCCAGTTCATAAAAGGTCTTAAAAAAGTCCTTGATCATCCCGTGTCAGAGTTTATATCAGGTAAACCGTTCAAAGTGTATGTTGATGACACTGCAATGCATGTTGCTGATCTGATGATACGCAATAAGCTGAAAATGATTCCTGTAGTAGACAAAACTAATACTCTGGTAGGCAAGATACGTAGAATAACTCTCTTGTGGCGAAGCGCCAAAGGTGATATTGATTGAGTTTCAAAAAGATAAGTATAGTAACTTTCGGCTGTAAAATGAACCAGGCGGAATCGCAGGCTATAGGTGAAAAATTTTTAGAGCTTGGTTTTGATGTATCTTATGATAAAGATCTTGTTGAATTAGTAGAAGGAACAGTTATAATAAACAGTTGCACTGTTACCTCTGAAGCCGAAAGGAAGATAAGACAGTATATAAGAAAAGTAAAAAGGAATCATCCTAATATTAAGGTTATTGTTGCAGGATGCGGCGCCTATACTATGCCGCAGGCCTTTACAGAGGCGGGCGCTGATCTTATTTTAGGAAACCATGAAAAAAAACATATACAGGATTACATTAATGAATATGGAATAAAAACAGACATTGATTATTGGAAGAAAGAAGATGATCCGATACTTGTTCCGAAGGAATCGTATGAAGGAAGGACAAGAGTTTTTTTCCCCGTACAGGAAGGTTGTCTTAACAGCTGTACATACTGCCGCATAGTTTTTGCCCGTGGAAGGAAGATAAATAGCATCAAAAAAAATGAAGTAATCAAGATAATTTCTGGATATATAGAAAAAGGTTTTAAAGAGATAGTACTTACAGGTATAAATCTTTCATATTATGGTTTTGATAACGATGAAAATCTTGAGGAGCTTATATTTCTTATAGAGAAAGAATTTTGCTCTAGTCGTGTCAGAATAAGGCTTACATCACTATATCCAGATTCCGTAACAAATGGAATCATAGATGTACTGACTACTTCTTCAATTTTTGAGCATCACATTCATTATTCGCTTCAGCATATTTCGGATGATGTTCTTAAAAAAATGGGGCGTAGGTATTCGGCATCAGAATTTTTTAGACAGGCAGAACTTTTGAGGAGCAGAGATTCTCATTTTAGTTTAACTTCTGATATAATAGTAGGTTTCCCGGGAGAAACAGAAACTGATATTTACAAGCTTTCTGAAGGGATAAAAAGTCTTGATATGCTTAAAGTTCATGTTTTCAGGTTTTCGCCACGACCACAGACATTAGCGGCATCTTTTTCGGCTCAGGTTTTGGGAGAGGATAAGGCTGAAAGGATGAGGTTTATTGAAAAAGCAGCTTTCCAGAGCCGTGAAAAATATCTCCAAAAGCTCATGGGGGAGTTGTCTGATGTGCTTGTAGAGAAGGATGCTTTTTCAGGTACAACAGGTTTTGGATATGATCAATACTATGTTCCACATTATATAAGTGTTTCTGGTAAACACGAAAATGATTTTTTAAAGGTCAGGAGTATTTCTTTTGATGATAAGGGGGTGAAATCCATTGTTCTATAATGGGTTGGAATGGTTGGAATATCCTTTGATAGTTGGAGATGATCCTGGTTTTATGAGGGGATACTCTGTTTATGAGGTAGTAAGAACTTACGCAAAAGCACCTTTTGGTCTGAAAAAGCATTATGAGAGACTCAAAAAATCTGCAGATTTTTTGGGTATTGAAGTTCCTGAATACTCCGATATACTCAGAGTAATGAATGAAGCTATGACAATTCATGATTTTTCAGAGTACAGATTTAGACTCTACATTACTCCGGGAACCTCCAAAAAAAAGACATTTTACTGTTATGTGGAAGAGATAAAGGAAAATCACGATCTTACAGATTCAGGAGTAGTTATAAATATTGCCAGGGAAAGAAAGCCAGTATCTCCGGTTATTCCTTACTATGTTAAATCTCCTTTAAATGGTTATGGAGAGTATCTGAGAAGAAAATATGATTATTATTATGATACGCTTTTGATAAATGAATTTGGCTGTGTAACCGAATGTACCATGTCAAATATATTTCTGGTATCGCAGGGTGTTCTTATTACTCCAAGCTTGAAATCTGGAATACTTCCGGGAATTACGAGAGAAAATATTCTTATGCTTGCTTCAAAACTCTCGATAGAGGTTGAGGAAAGAAATGTTGAAATATGGGAGCTGCTTTCCGCGGAAGAAGTTTTTATTTCCCATACTTCAAGAGGTATTGTACCAGTAAGACGTATAATACCTGATTTTACATTTTCTGTTCCTGGTGTAATGACAGAGACGTTCATTTCTAACTGGGCAGACCTGGTCCTTAAAGATCCTTCAAATTGGGAAGGTTTTTAAGTGTTTGAGAGTTTTGAAGATATTCTTAAAAAACTTTCAAAAAAAAGTCCTGTCTTGAATAAGGTTTACATTCTTTCGCAGCTGCGTGAGAAATGGTCTGACGTTATAAAAGATACAATGCTTCAAGATACTTGGGTTCAAGACTACGAGCCTAAAAGCAGAACGCTTGTAATAGGATGTTCAAATAACTATGAAATGCAGGAGGTAACCCTCAATAAGCTTAATATTTCAGAAGAATCGAACAGAATATTGAACGCAAGTCTCATCTGCGAAGTTAGAGCAGTGAAAAGGAGAGGGAAAGATTAATGCTTGACAAAGAGTATAATGGAAATGAAATAAAAGTTCTTAAAGGTCTTGAGCCTGTTAGGCTTAGACCTGGAATGTATGTTGGATCAACTTCAAAAGCCGGACTTAACCATCTTGTTTATGAAATAGTTGATAATTCCATTGATGAGTATATCAACGGCTACTGTGACAGTATAAAGGTAAGTATACTCAAAGATGATGTCATTGAGGTTATTGACAACGGCAGAGGTATTCCTGTGGATATACATCCGACAGAAGGTAAAAGCACGCTGGAGGTCGTTATGACTGTTTTGCATGCCGGCGGAAAGTTCGATAAAAGAGCGTATAAAGTATCCGGAGGACTTCACGGAGTTGGGGCATCTGTAGTGAATGCGCTTTCGGAATTTATGGAAGTGACAGTGTATACCGGAAGCGATGTATATTATCAGAAGTATCAGCGTGGCATTCCGGTTGAACCGGTGAAGATAATAGACCAGTCGATGCTTACAGGTACAAAAGTAAGATTTAAACCTGACTATCAAATATTTGAAGACGGAGATATAGAAGTTGAAAGCTATACAATAGAAAACAGGCTTAAGGAGATTGCGTATCTTAATCCTCCGCTTACTATAGAGTTTTCAGATGAAAAGATAGGGAAAAAAGAAGTATATCATTTTTCCGGCGGACTGGAAGAGTTTTTGGAATATGAGCTTAAAAAGAAAAAAAGAAATAAAGTAAGTAGCATGATTTATATAAATGGTTTCTATACATATAAAAACGATGAACCGGATATGTATGCCGATATAGAGTTTGTCTATACTGATTCTGACGAAAATGACCTGATGTCTTATGTAAACAATATAAGAACCATTGACGGAGGAGAGCATGAGGTAGGCTTCAAAACTGCCATTACCAGGGTGATGAATGATTATGCCAGAAAGTTGGGTATGCTTAAGGAGAAAGACGAGAACTTTACAGGTGAAGATGTACGTGAAGGGCTTAATGCGATCATTCATGTAAAGCTTGCCAATCCGACATTTGAAGGACAGACTAAGGGAAAGCTCGGTTCAAAGTATGCAAGAGAAGGCATCAATCAGATAATTTCTGAAAAACTCCAGCTCTACTTTGACAGTCATCAAAAAGAATGCAAGGTTATGATTGAAAGAGTTCAGGAAGCAACGAAAAAAAGACTTGCTGCCAAACGTGCCAGAGAGAATGTTAAAAGAAAATCAGTTTTTGAAAGTGGTTCTCTTCCAGGCAAACTTGCCGACTGTATATCCAAGGATCGTGCAATATCTGAAATATTTATAGTCGAAGGGGATTCTGCAGGAGGAAACGCTAAGCAGGCAAGAGACAGAAACTATCAGGCTATACTTCCTCTCAGGGGAAAGATTCTGAATGTAGAAAAGACAGATGTGGAAAAACTTCTAAAAAGTGAAATGATTTTGAATATCATAGCAGCTATAGGTACAGGCATATCCGATCATTTTAGCGATGAAGATTTGCGTTATGGGAAAATAATCATAATGACTGATGCCGATGTTGACGGTGCACATATAAGAACCCTCTTGCTTACATTGTTTTACAGATATATGAAAAAACTTGTCGAGAATGGAAACATATATGTGGCGCAGCCGCCGCTTTACCGTTTTGAAACAGGCAAACAGTATTTTTATCTTTTCACCGAAAAGGAGCTGGAAACTCTTAAAGAGCAGTATAAAGATAAGAAGTATTCTATACAGAGATATAAAGGTCTTGGTGAAATGAGCGCCCAGCAGCTTTGGGAAACCACTATGGATAAAGAGAACAGGAAGCTCATCCAGATAAAGTCCGAAGATTTTGAAAGTGCCAATGCTGTGATAGATATACTTATGGGAGAAGATCCGCAGGCCAGGCGTATTTTTATAGAAACCAACGCTCATAAGATAAAGGAACTGGATATTTGATGAAGCCATTCATGGTGTTCAGGGCTGTTCTTTTTTTTCTCTACTGTATAACTATAGTTTTAATAATTTTCCCCGGAGGTTCTAAGGGGAAAATTTATTATAGACCCACAGATAATCCATTAATAACTTCAGAGGATCTCCATTACTGTATAAGTCGAAATAAAAGATATTTTTACTATGATTATGAGGGGACTGCGTCCTTTATTTCAGATATGCATATCCCGGGTGCTCCGGAAGTAATTTTTTCTAGTTACAGGAATGAGGAAGTAACGATTTTGAAAAGCCTTAAAGCCCTTAACAATTTTTTATGCATAGATTTTCAAAAAATGTTGGTAATCTGTTATAATAAAGTTAGTATAAAATTTTATGACTACGATAATTTTTTTTATCTAGCTAAGAATTACAATTACCTTAATATAGTAAATCCTGGTGAGTACACTATAATAAATAATCAGATATTTTCTGGGAAATAGGGCTGAGGAGGGTGTCTATGGCAAAGAATTATCTAATAGGTATTGACATAGGGAGCTACTATACCAAATCCATTCTTTTTGAAGTTAGTCCCGATGGCAGTTATATACCTATTGCTTCGGATAAAAAGATAACGGACGGTATAGTGAACGGTGAGATTCAGGATATTTCAGCGCTGAACAAGACTATAAAGTCTGTTATAGCGAATTTTAGTGATAAGCTTGGAAAACGTAAAGAGTCTGAGATTGTTGTAGGCTATTCAACTAATAACCTAAATATTTCTCAGGAGGTTCAGGCTGTTGAATTTACAAGCCGTACAGAAATAAAAGAAGAAGATCTCCATAAGATAAAAAAGAATATTGTCAACAAGTACAACGAAGAAGGTAAAATGGTTCTTGACATAAGCTTCATGAAGTTCATCGTGGATGGAAAAGTTGTTAAAAACCCTGTTTCCTTTTATGTTACAAACTCATTGAATGTGACCCTTAACATAGTCTGGGTTAACGAGAATGCCTTTGCCCTGCTCAAAAATGTTTTTAAGGATATAGTTGATGATTCTCAGTTTCCGATATACGACACTACATTGGGCTTATGTTATACCGCAACATCATCAAATGACAGAAATGTAGGGGTAGCAGTTCTTGATCTGGGATATTACCAGTCAAGGATAATAACCTTTAAAAACGGTATGCCAAAGCTTTTTTACTCATTTCCATATGGCATAAAGTATGTTCTTAAGGATATTTCGAATGTGCTTAAGGTTCCGGAAAATGAAGCAAACAGACTTTTATGTGAGCAAGCTCTCTGCATGAAAGATACTAAAACCGTTAAAAAAGTTGATATAAGATTGATATCCGGTGGGGCAGTATCGTACACATCGCAGAATTTGCTAAACAAAATTGTTTATGCCAGAACAAGAGAAATACTTAATCGTCTCAACGGAGAAATAGCAAAGTTTTCATACGAAAAAGCCCAGGAAGTCGGAGCTCTTTCCGGCGGAATAGTCTATACGGGCGGCGGAGCAAAGATAAAAAATATTGATGCCGTTCTGAGAGAGCTTGTAGGAGATAATTTCCGTTCAGGAAAACTTTCGTCAAATATGTTTGTTAACCTTGCAGAAAAATACATGGATGATCCGGACCTGCTAGGAGTTTTTGGAATTGTAGATAGATACAGATTCGATAAGGCGGAAATCGGAAATCGTGAACAAACGCCTGTTAAGTCAGGTAAGCCTCAGAAACAAGCTAAAGGCGGTTTCTTCAATAAACTTATCGATAAGATAGCAGGAGGGGATGACGATGCCATTTGAGCTTGAGATGAATGAAACAGAAAAGATATTTACCAAAAAGTCAATATACCGCATAAAGGTTATCGGAGTCGGAGGAGCCGGCAATAATGCAGTTCAGAGAATGACCAAAAAAGGTGTTCATGATGTTGAGCTTATAGCGGCTAATACAGACGTCCAAGTTCTTGAAAGAAATGATGCTCCGATAAAGATTCAATTGGGTAAAACCCTGACGAGAGGTCTGGGAGCTGGCGGAGATCCGAAAATTGGACGTGAATCAGCTATAGAAAGTGTAGAAGAAGTAAAGGATCTTATAAAAGGATCCGATCTTCTTTTCATAGTTGCCGGCTTTGGCGGAGGAACAGGAACCGGAGCTGCGCCGATAATAGCTAAAATATCAAAAGAACTGGGAATTCTTACCGTTGCGATTGTGACTACACCGTTTCACTTTGAAGGTGCTGGAAGGCAGAAGATAGCTTTGGAAGGTCTGGTAAACCTTAAGGAAAATGTAGACAGCCTTATAAAAATTGCAAACGATAAGTTGCTTGAAGACGAAAATGTGACTGTTGACGAAGGCTTTGAGAAAGCTGATGATGTATTGTATCAGGCGATTACCGGTATTTCAGATCTCATCACCAAGCCTGGTCTTGTGAATGTTGACTTTGCAGACGTGGCAGCCGTTCTTAGGGTAAAAGGTTCTGCTATGCTTGGTATAGGAATCGCCAAAGGTAAGAATAGGGCTGAAGAAGCCGTAAAAATGGCTCTTAACAGCAGGTTTCTTGAAGATCAGATAAAAAATGCCACAGCCACACTTGTTAATATAAGTGGTAAAAATCCGACATTGCTTGATATAAAGGTGGTTAATGAATTTTTGAGTCAAAAATCCATTGACAGTGAAAAATCAAAAATGGGGGTAAGCTGTATAGATGTTCCGGACGATATGTTAAAGGTAACGGTGGTTGCTTCCGGATACGATAATATCCCTGAAGAAGATTCGAATGATGTTTATGAAATTCCTGCAGTATACAGGATGTTCAGTAAGAGCATAGTTACCGAAGAGATAACCAAGCTTAACTCATATCTTAATGAGCACAGAGAGGAAAATGAAGAGAAAGAGTAAGTTTAACTTATATTCTTACCATCTTGGAAAGAATGAAGTCCAGGAAGCTTCAGAGGATGTTATAGGAGAGATACTAAAAAAATTTGAGGATCCAAGAATAACCGACATACATTTCGAACCTGGCGAAAATGTCAAAATAAGGATAAGGTACTGCGGAAAACTCATCGATTCATATGAGCTTTCCCTTGAGGATTATAAGGTCATAGTCAACAGACTGCTTGTTTTATGCGGATTAGATGTGGTTATGAATCATTACAATGCTGATGGGTCATTCGAATATGAAAAGGTAACATACAGAGTATCTTTTATAGAGTCCTTAAGAGGAGTAAGCTGTGTAATAAGAAGGCTTCGGGATATATCACAGGTTTTTGTCGATCTACCGGAAGATCTGCTGGATAAAATTTCAGGACTTATAGGAAGCAGAACAAAGGTTATTATTTTTTCAGGTCCTACAGGCTCCGGGAAAAGTACAACAATGTCCTATATAACAGGAAAGCTTAAAGACAAGTACAAGGTTCATACAATTGAGAATCCAGTTGAATTTAAAATCCCCGGTACTATACAAATACAAATAAACAAAGATGAGGATCCTATGGAAAAGTTCAAGTATATCCTAAGGCAGGATCCAGAAATAATAGTGGTAGGAGAACTCCGTTCATCCGCATTTGCCAAACTGCTTTTTGATTCTTCAGTAAGCGGAAATAGCGTGTTTACTTCCCTTCATTGTAGTAACGTTTTTGAAATAGTAAGCAGGCTGCGAAGTCTTGGAGTATCTGACAGTAATATTTCCTCGTGTGTAGATATAATGCTTAACCAGCGCCTAATACCTCAAGTATGTCCGCTCTGCAAGGGCATAGGATGTCCAAAGTGTTACGATACCGGGTACAGCGGATATCTTAACCTTTTCGAAGTGCTGTATGCCAACGAAGACTTTAAAAATGATATAACACTAGGTATGAACGATATGGAGTTGAAGAACAAATATAAGAATACATCGGATTACCTGAATCCTGATGTGAAGCTGCAGTATTACTTTGATCATAAATTGATTGACCAAAAAACATATGATGAGCTAAAGTGTTCTTTTTGAGGTGATATATGAAGTACTTTTCCAAAAGTCCAGAAGAATGGAATGATTACGATCAAAAGAAAAAAAATGAGAAAGAAAGAAATAACCTCTCCCACAGAAGAATTAAGAAGTATACAAATCTTTTGCTTATAGCGATTGCGGTAACGGCAATTCTTTTCATGATATTTGGCAATAATATCGGTCAAAGGCTTCCAAACTTGGTTTCTTTTTCAGGAATAAACATGAATCTGTTGGCCGAGGAGGTTTATGATTTTCCTAAAGCACTGAGTGACGTCAAAATAACAGTGACTAATATATCCAAGGCTTCAAAAAAAATAAGCATTGATAATTTCTCATTTATTATAATTAATACTGCAACTGCTGAAACTGTTTATAATTTTGTTTTTCCACAGAAGATTGAAACCGAATTTTCAGGTATATCGTCTAAAGTGCTCTTTAATCTTGAGAAAGAAGCCGAAGTTTCAAGTATTCCAAACGGAGAGTATGAAATAAGAGCTAATATGACGATTAACGGAAAAAATATAGTTTTAAAAAAATTTTTCCGTTATAACCATGAACTGATAATGAATGTATATACTCAGGAAGAGTTTTATGTACAGGGAGAAAAACCCGTGGTAAAGTTTGTTCTTTCAAACATGACAGACAGCAAGGTGACTAAAGAGTTTTTTGGAGATATTTCGGTAAAGAGTTCAGATAAGATCATCTTAAAAAAACAGATTACTTTTGGAAGTCTGAATCTTAATCCGATGGAGATCCTCGAGCTGACATATCAGATACAGGAAGATATTCCTTTTGGACAGTATATGATAGAGTTTAACTCTCCTTCTTTTGAAAAAGTATATACAGCCGGATTAATGGTTGCAAAAGAAAAAGAAAAAGATGGTTCACAGCTTCAGCTTGGAGTAACTAATATGAGCTATTACAGTAAAGGAGAGCTGCTTTTTCTGCAGGTGAGTTTGGAAAATAAGATTAAGAATCAAAGATACTTACAGGTTGATCAGGTTTTTATACAGCTTAAGAATGATGAAAAAGTAATTTTTGAGTATAACAACGATACTCCTCAAAGAGTATTCATATCGCCTATGGTTGTAAAAAAGATATTTGATATTAATGATTTTAAAGAAATACGGCTTGAAAGAATTGGAAATTATGAAATAAAGATCTCAGTCAAAATTCAAAATACTTTTCTGAATAAGAGTATAAGATTGCAGGTGGTTGAATAATATAAATGTACGGATATATATCGCTTTATTTTGAACCTACACAACAGGAAAAACAATTGTACCAATATTATTACTGTGGTCTTTGTCACAGTTTGAAGAAGTATTTTTCAGAGCCTTACAGACTGACCATAATAAAGGAAGTTGTTCTTTTTGAAATAATGCAGCAGCAGGTTCAGACAAGAAAGTATTTTAAATGTCCTTATGTACTATTCAAAGAAAAAAACAAACCCGAAAATATTCAGGATTTTAAGCATTATGCCTATATAAACTCCCTGATAGTTTACGGTAAGCTAAAGGATAACGTTAATGAAGGTAAAAGGATACCTCGAATTCTGATTTCAAAGTTAAGAAAGAAGCTTTCTCTATATTTTTCAGATGCTTTTATCAGCAGATATGAAGAGCTTATTTATTCACAAACTGAGGCGGAAAAAGGAAAAAGTGATTTTGATGACTTTGCAAGACCATCTTCCGAAATAATGTATTTTATTGCTCAAAAAGAGTTCAGTGGCATGGAGTTTGATGTGGAACTCTTTTCAAAGGCCTGTGGAACTCTTGTATATCTTATAGATGCAGTCTATGACTTTAAAACTGATATCAAGAAATCAGCATTTAACGGTATAGCAAAAAGCTTTGGAATTACAGATATTACAAGAATAGCTGCAAAAGACTTTGAAAGGCTTGTTTTCACCTACGATATCTGTGTAAAGAGCATATATGAGTCTTTAAATACTACAGAGTTTAAAAATAACCAGTTGGTGCATAAGCTTTTAAGCTATTCCTTTACATATCACAGAAATAGAATAATAGAAATTTTTAAGGGGGAAAAAAATGAAAACAACAGAAGAGCTTGTAAAAAAAGGTGATTTTAAGAGGCTTTTCAGTGAGTACAAGGAAAAAACAGAGTTAAAACAAAAGATGGATGAGTTCAGGCAAGGTTATTACAATTACAGAAGAAATGACTGTATGGATTGTCTTGCGTGTTTCGGAGGACTTGCCTGCGCCGATACGTTGTGCGAATGTTCGGGCGGAGATCTCTGCAGATGTATATAAAGAGCCTAAGGGCTCTTAATTTTTATTTGACGGAAGTGTGATATTTTGAAAAATCCCGCCCATGAGCTTGCTTTGACAGGAATTATGCTTGCAGGTTCATATTTAGTATATTATTTTTCACAGATATTTAGAGTAGCCCCCAATATAATACCTCTTACCATACCTCTTGCCCTTTTCCTTCTGAAAAGAAGGCATGCTTTGCTTTTTTCTCTTGCTTTTTTTCTGCTCCTTACAGTAAGCGGATTTTTAAGCAAAGCAGCCGGTTTTTTCTTTCTTTTACTTATACCAGTTGCTTTCGGTAGATTTTCTGAAAACAAGAAAAAAATGGTTTTACTAATTATTTTTGCAGGCAGTCTGGGCTTCTGGACTGTATATAGTTTCTTTTCATTTCTTCTTCCAGCGTTTTTTACAGCCAAACTTTCCTTGGTTTTTCTGCTCTTTTTGTTATACACCTTCGCAATACAGATATATAATCTGATACTTTCACTAGTTTACGCACGGATTAAAAATTATATAGGGAGGGACAAAAAATGACCAAAAAAATTTTTTCAGCAGAATCTTTGTTTGACTTCAGCTTTATTTCCGAACTGGAGTTTTCCCCTGACGGAAAAGAGTATCTGTATGTACGGAACTCATTAAATAGAAAAGATAACGCATATGTAAAAGAAATATTTCTGGGCAGGAAAAACAGAACTCCCTTAAAAATTGCCGGTGGCAATAGTTTTTCTCCTTCGCATAGTCCGGATGGCAAGTATATAGTCTTCAGCTCTTTAAGAGAAAAAGAGTTCAGAGGTTCTGAACTTTATCTGATAGAACGTGACGGAGGAGAAGCAATGCTTTTGTGTAAGCTTGAAAAAGAGTTCATAAGAATCAAGCAATGGGATAAGCACTCTAAGGGGCTTTTTCTTCTCACAAGTAAACAAATAGTCGAGAAGGATAAAAAAGATGATGCAGTTGAAATAAATGAAGTTCCTTTTTGGACGAACGGCGGTACTTTTACCAACGATACGGAATTTTTCTTTTATTATATAAGTCTGAACGGTAAAAAAAGTGAGATACCGCTAAAAAAAATATTATCTGAAGGTTTGAATAAGCAAAGCAATAAAAAAATAAGGATAAATGAATTTTCACTTTCGCCGGATAACAATATGGTAGCTTTTACGGTATGTGAGGAGCCGGAAAAATTTCCTTACAAATCATCTATTTTTATATACAATACAAAAGAAAAGAGTGCAACGAAGTTGAGTATTAAAGGAACCTCAGCATTTAACCTGTGCTGGAAAGATGACTCTTCAAAGATAGCGTATCTTGGAGAAAACGAAGAACTTGGACTTGACGGAAACTCCAAACTTTATATATATGATTTTGCTAAAATGAAGGAAGAATGTATAAGCAAAAAGTTCGACAAAACTTTAACAATATGTTCTGCTGTTAATTCAGACGTATTTTCAAGCAAGAATATGAAAATGCGTTGGAAAAATGACAAAATATACTTTACAATACTTGATAAAGATTCAAATGCAATATATAGCATCGATGAAAAAAAGAACCTTAAAATTGAAAGTATTGAGCATGGTTCTTATTCTGCGTATGATGTAAATAATAACGGGGAAATAATATATTCATACGATAATTTTACTGTACCTCAGGAAGTTTATATTCTGAAAAATCAAAAAATAACAAGGCTTACATCTATAAATAAGAAAATAACCAATGAGTATCGTATACTCTCATATCAAAAAAATACTGTAAAAACAGATTCTTCTGAAATAGATTCATGGATAGTAATGCCAAGCTCACATGAAGAAAAGATTCCGGCCATACTCGAAATACACGGAGGTCCCAAGACTGCATATGGAAATTCTTTTATGCTTGAATTTCAAATACTTGCGGCACAGGGGTATGGTGTTATATTTTCTAATCCAAGAGGAAGCGATGGATACGGCGAAGAGTTCTGCGATATAAGAAAAAAATATGGAACAATTGATTATGAAGATCTGATGGCAGTTATGGATTTTTATGAAAAAAACTATGATATAGACAGTAAAAGAACAGGTGTGACAGGCGGCTCCTATGGAGGTTTTATGACCAACTACATAGTGACAAAAACTGACAGATTCAAAGCTGCTGTAACCCAACGTTCTATATCAAATTGGTTCAGTATGTACGGAACATCTGATATAGGATACTTTTTTACACGAGATCAGATAGGATTCGAACCTTGGGAGAACAAAGAGGAATATATAGAAAAATCTCCGCTCTTCCAGGTAAAAAATGTGAAAACCCCGCTGCTTCTTATACATTCGTTCGAAGATTACAGATGTTGGGTAGTAGAAGCAATGCAGTTTTTCACGTCATTAAGGGTTTTGGGTGTAAAATCCAAGCTCGTGATTTTCAAAGGTGAAAACCACGAGCTTTCAAGATCAGGTAAGCCTTTCAACAGAGTAAAGAGATACAATGAAATATTGAAATGGTTCAGAGAAAATCTATAGAGTAACTGAGATTTGTTACTTTAGAAGATATTTTTATTTTCTTAGTGAACACAATGCTTGACCCCTGATATATTGTGTCATTCCCAAGATCGGAGCATGAAAAAGTATATAAAGGAAAAAGTATTACATTGTCAGAACTACCTTGAAGCCGTACTTTTACTTTTTTGTAAAGATCTGTGATCAAAAGATTATCTGTAGAGAACTTTCCCTTGAGGTTTACAGGAAAGTTCTCTTCGTTTATTGTAATAAATCTGTCCGGTGAGTCCTGAGCCAGAAAGTTCATGTTTATTTCCACAGAAAAATCTGTTTCAAACTCGTATTCCGATGAAATTGAATAATCTGCACAAAGTTGGTTTTTTGATATACAAAAACCCTTTCTTATTTTTACTTCCGGCCAATCGCTGTTTACCCATACATGCCCTGTTCTTTCAAGAGTAAAAGACTTTTCTGCGCAAGTAAGTACATAAGGCTGATTAGCAAAATCGCCCTTTTCTCTGGTATCATTTGTCTGCCAGCTGTGAGCATCTTTTTCTGAAGCAGGAAAATGATCGATAAAAAGTCCCTTGTTATACCAATCAAGTACTATCTTGTTGTTCAGATCTGGGTTAATCTGTTTCATCTTTTTATGGTAGGCTTCTTCCTGTCTTGTGAGAACATTGCTGAGGCAAAAACAGGAGGGCATATAAGACAGATCTACAATCTTTCCGCCATCATCAGGGTCTGCCATGACAGATACTTCGGAATATTTTACATAAAAGAACTTTCCGCGGTATGAGCTGATCATTCTGGAGGAATCGCTTAAAGCAGATTCTGCTTTTATAACAGCTGAAAAAAGCGCATCTCTGAGATTTGGCAGATAGCAGCCTCCGAACATTCCGTGCCAGTAAGCATCGTTTGCCTGAGCCGCCAGAAGAGATCGGTATTCATCTTTGCCATGAAGACAGTTACTGTCATATTCATGAGAAATCATAAGCATTTTTGAATAAAGAACATTAACTATGGAGTATTTTTTTATGAAATTGGTCCATTCCACACTATTTGATTTCAAGGTTTTCATATCCACAAGAGAATTTTCAAAACGGGTTCTTAAATCTGTATCCATTGACCAAATCATCATTTCCGGATATGAAGAGGGTTGAATTTCACCGTCTGAGCTTGGGAGTAGCTCTACAAGTTCATTGGCAAGAACAGGCTTTATATTAGGGTTCTCTGAAATCATATTAAAAAGATTCATAAGATATTTTTCAGAGTAACAGTACGTATAGCTTGATCCCCACATACCGAAACGTTCTCCGTCGTCCATGAAAACTACAAAATTTCCAGGGAAGTTTTCTATAAGTTCTGTTACTTTTTTTGGTGGTTCATTCAAGATACTGTAACGAAGGGGCTGACTTATAGGTATAACTGCTAACTGGGCATCCTGCTGTGACTGTATTTTTACTATTGAGGAAGAGTTGCATCCTGAATACTCAAATTGGAAGTCGTCGAGAAAGACGTATTTTATACCGCATTTTACAAGGTCGGCCGCAATTTCAGAGTTCCATACTCTTTCGGCAATCCATGCCCCTTTGGGTGAGATTCCAAAGAGCTCTTTAATTCTGTTATTAAGCATACTAAGTTGGGAAATACGGTCACAACTTGGTATACATGGTAAGATAGGTTCAAAAAATCCTCCCGAGAGTATCTCAACCTGGTTGTGTTTTATAAGCAAGGAAAGTTTTTCTATAAAAGAGTTATCCTTTTGTTCAATCCAGTCAAGCAGTTCGCCGGTAAAATGTATGACCGCTTTAAAGTCGGGGCATCTGGACAATGTTTCTATAAAAGGCTTGTAACTTTTTTCGTAAGCGTATTCAAGCACATGGGTAAAATTTCCATGCGGCTGGTGGTTATGAGTTCCAAAGAGCAAGTACTTCATCAGGGGGACACCTCAACTTTTTTAGGAATAGTTTATAATCAAATAGAAATATAAAATGTGAGGAGGTACAGTATGGCTGAAAAAAAACCCAAGAAAAAAAGAAGTTTAAAAACTGTTATTATATTTTTCTTTGTCGGTATTATTATAGCAGTATTTCTATTAACTTTTGGCTACATAGGATTTGAATTTAACAGACTTTCATATATGAATATGAGTCTGGCTAACGATTGGAGGAGTTACCTTTCATATATCACTGGAAAGATACCTTTTCTGAATAATTTTATTAAATACAAATATCTTGAAATTGGAGATCCTCTTTACGTACAGAATGAAATTGTGAGTATGAGGCTGCAGGCGATAAAAGAACAGTCGGATGAAGTTACAGTCAAAAACTCCGATCTTCAGAAGATGATGATAGATATTTCTGCACAAGCAAGTTCACTTGCCGTACAGAAACAGGAATTGGAAAGAAAGAGCACCGAATTAAGTCAGAGGGAGAATATACTGGCAGATTATGAAACAAGAGTGCAGAAGCTTGCCTCGTGGTTTGGAGAAGCAACTCCTCAGCAAATAGCAGTGGCTCTTTCCAGAGATGAGGTGGGAATTGATCTGCTGGTTGATGCTTTGTACCGTCTAAGATCAGATTCGGCATCTGATATTCTTACGGCTCTGTCTAATGTAAATCCGCAGAAGGCAGCACAGGTCATAGCAAAGTTAGGTGAAAAACAAAGGTGAGGTGAGTGAATTGAGCGAAGAGATTTTACTCGGAAACCTTCTGAACAGACTGAAGCTGAATGTTGAGGTTAAAACTTCTGAAAAGGCTGACCTTCAGACAGATAACAAAGAGTTTGAAAAAGTAATGCAGAAGTTTCAGGACTATTCATCGTCAGCAAAAGAAAGAGAAGTTTCAGAGAACAAGGATGATAATAAAAATAAGCATGATGCTTTGGAAACGATAAAAAAGAACGAGTTAACCAAAACCGAAGAAAAGTATGTGAGTCAAAAAGTTATACCGGATACCGTTACGAAAGAATCACAGGAAGTGATTGAAAATGAAGAAGACGGTATTCAGAAGATACTTAAAAAACTTATAAACCAGCTTCTGACTCTTAATAACAAAAAGAGTGACAGTGAGAAAGAAAAAGAGAAGGTAAACAAGGTATGCGTGCTCATAACACAGCTGATAAATAATGGAAATACGGAAAACAAGGCTCAGCAAAACCAGGTTTTTAAACAGCTTGTTCAGAAGGCTGCAGAGATTGGAATAAAGGTAAAGGATGTTAAAAAGGGTTCTCTGGGTATGCTTTTGGTAACAGATAAAAACATGAATCAGTCGGTTGTGATTCCTAAAGTAAGTATGAAAAAAGCAGTTGCAGTAAGCAAAGAGAGTGAAGTCAAAAACAAAGATACACAGCAGTCAAAAGTTTCATTAAAAAATAAAACCGTAGCTGCAGAGAAGAAATCCGAAGATATCTCCTTGGTTCAAACCAAAAGCGCGAGTTCAGAAAAAACAAGCAGAAGAGAGATCAAGGAAGCCCAGATGGAAACAAAAAAAGCAACGGTAATTATTCCAAGAGATTCGGAAACAGTCAAGCAGGAAAGTCCAAAGATATCTATTAAAGCAGAAAATATAAATAAGATACTTTCTTTTGCCAGTCAGGCTCTAAAAAATAATGAAACCAAGAAAACGGAAAATTTTTCGCAGGTACTTTTTAATGCAAGTATTAATAAGAACTTTGAAAGAAGACAGATTTTTACAGAAAACAAAAACATTGGTGAAAAGAACTGGGTTCCCTTAAGAACGCCGGAGAAAACGAATGATTTTTTTAACATTAAATCAGAGATGCCGTTTATACCGCTTTCTGATATGAAAAAGGAAAGTTCTTTTATATTGCAGAAAAAAGAAAGCATTAAAAAAGATGAGATGGCAGTTGAGAGAGTAACTGAAAAAGATAAAGAAGCACCACAAAAGATACAGAGTATCAAAGAACAACCTGAAAATGAAAAGCCTACAGAAAAAAGAAGTGAGTTGACACAAAGACAAACCAATAATGAAGATATTCATAAGGAAATAACCGTTGAGAAGACTTTTGAAGATGTTTATGAACATATGCAGACACAGACTGCACAGACAGACAGCAAATCCGGGAGCACAATTATCTCAGACAGCACATCAACAGCAAGAAAATCGGTAGCTTTGGGTCCGGAAACCATTAGAAACACTTCTGTTCAGAATGTTCCGCTCGAAAGACTTAATACAGATCTTCACAGAATAATTGAACAGAAGCTTACTCAAAGGGTTTTCACAGAAAGTATGGATCTTCAGATAACTCCTCCCAATCTGGGAAAGGTAAATCTGGAACTTATAAAAACCGGTATGGCCATAAGCATTAATGTCATTACTGAAACTGATAGCTCAAGAGAAAGTATTTCCAGAAATCTTCAAAGTCTTGTAGGAACATTAAGGAACGAAGGATATAATCCCGTTCAGGTTAATATAAAATCAGAACATAAAAATGATCTTATGCAGGATAATCAGCAAAAACAACCTAACTATAAAGACCAGCAGGAACAGAAAAAAGATGATTCTCAGGAGTTTGAAAAGATATTGAGAGGTGAGGAAAATGTTTAATGGAATAGAAAAAAATAATTTATACCTTAGTACAAGTGAGGCTTCAAGAAACAAGACTATAAAAAAAGAGTTGGATAAAGATGCTTTTTTACAGCTTCTCGTAACCCAGTTAAAGTATCAGGATCCGACTTCTCCTCTTGACAACAAGGAACTGATTGCACAGATGTCGCAGCTCTCTACAACTGAACAGATAATGAATATGAGCAAGTCATTTCAGGGCATGGTTGATTCACAGGTTTCTCTTCAGAAGATGCAGGCTTCTTCACTTATAGGAAAAAGTGCGGTGGTTGAAGCCAATACAGTTCAGCTCACACAGGGAGTATCAGAAAATTTTACTTACAATCTTGAAAAGGATTCAGTAATAAGTATAGAGATACAGAACGCTGACGGCAAAACAGTTTATTCTGAAAATTTGGGAACGGTTAAAAAAGGCGTTAGCACATATCTTTGGAACGGAAGGGATAATTCCGGTACAAATATGCCTGACGGTGAGTACGAAGTAAAGCTATATAGCTATGAAAACGGTAAGAAAACCGAAGTAGGTGGTCTTAGAGGTGGTAAGGTTGAAGCTGTACAGTTTATTGACAAGGAATTTTATGTTCTCATAGACGGAAAAAGATATCCTGTGAAAAGTATAAAAGAAATTTCAAACATAGCATAACGGGAGGAATAATACTATGATGAGAGCAATGTATTCCGGAATTACCGGTCTTAAAAACTTTCAGCTTCAGATGGATGTAGTCGGAAATAATATAGCCAACGTTAATACTACAGGCTTCAAGGCTTCAAGAGTAACTTTTGAAACAACACTCCTGCAGACTCTTAAAGCAGGAAAATCACCGGAAAACCAGTACGGAGGAACTAACCCCATGCAAGTCGGACTGGGATCAAAAATTTCGTCAGTTGATAAGATATTCAGCCAGGGCTCTTTTCAAAACACAGGTAAAAAAACAGATCTTGCCATACAGGGAGATGGTTTTTTTGTTCTTTCCGACTCACAGGGAAATTACTTCAGCAGAGCAGGCAACTTTACTCTGGACTCTTCCGGATACCTTGTGAATCCTTCGTCTGGTTTGAAACTTCAAGGATGGAGCGCAAAAATAGGCACCAACGGTCAGAGATATGTTGATACCAATGAACCTATAGGTGATGTAAAAATAGCAGCTGGGCTTGTTATGCCGGCAAAACAGACTTCCTTTGTCAATCTTGCTCACAATCTTAATGCAGATGTCGGAGTTCAAGAAACTACTATGATAGTAAAAAGTACACTTGGAAAAGAACTTCCCATTAAGTTCAAATTTGTCAGGGATATGCGGGCCGAGTACAAGGAGAGGAATGTTTATACATGGGAAAGCGAACTTGTAAATACAGGTTCTCCGGCATACGAATTTGCCAAATCAA
>Ga0209201_1001333_pt1 | contig 29118 bp, 20 predicted proteins | sample AD_UKC055_MetaG_FD_184411 | JGI IMG/M metagenome (GOLD analysis project Ga0209201, IMG submission 184411) | Active sludge microbial communities of municipal wastewater-treating anaerobic digesters from USA - AD_UKC055_MetaG (SPAdes) (version 2) | ecosystem: Engineered > Bioreactor > Anaerobic >...
CGCTCCCCGGAGGTCCTGCAAAAGCAACCGCAAGCCTCAAAAGGGTTGTCCTCGACTCCTATCTCCTCGCGCTTGGTGCGTCGTGGCCACAGTTTGGGTCACTCCGCGCGTTCGCTAAGGATTCGGGTCACTATGACTCCTCTACAAAACAGCCTTTACTTCCGTGAGTGGGGCCGGGTGCGAGCCACCTGCAAACAACACGGCTTCCACGTCCCGGATCGCCACGCCCTGCACGTCAAAGCCCTTGGCCTGGACAAGTCCCACCTGGACTTCACCAACGATGACTTTGACCGCGTGCTCGCTGAATTCCGGGCCATCAGCAGCCCGGAGGACCTGGACGGCCAGCTCCGCCAGCAAGACCAGCCCCGGCGCCGGCTGCTATATAGTATATGCCGGCTGGCCCCGGAGCCCTACTGGCGGGCCATCGCCCGAGACAAGTTCGGCACTGCCGACGAAACCCGTCTCGACCTGGAGCAGCTCCGCCAGCTCCGAATCACCCTGGCTGCCCGCAGCCGATCCAAGCAGCGCCAGGCGGCCGCTGCCGGCTGATCTCCCGCCAGCCTCCCCAAAGCGCCGGCCCGGCTCGACCTGGTCGGCGCTTTTCTTTGCCCCGGATCCGCTCGCCCCCCTTCCGTCCGCCGCCCCGCCCAGGGCCGGCCGAGGCAAACCTCCCGCGACTGGAGAATTGACCTTGCCGTTGACTCCGCTGCCAGGGTGTAGCCGGACCTTAAGGGGCCTTTAAGCCCCCCTTTCCGCCAAGCGAATCGGGCTCAAAAACGGGGGTGTCGATTTCTGACAACTGCCGAAAATGGCCGAAAACCGTGTTGCATGTTGCATGCTCCGGCTTCGCGCATAAGTTGTCCGTTCTTCCAGTTCCAACGCCGCAGTATCAGGCACTTACGAGCGGAACTCGGCCCCGGACGAAAACGGACACCCCTCAGAAAAGCGGACAAATAGCCCCGCAGATTTCGGCCTCGTTTCTCTGCGTAAAGCCCTGTATTTCGTCATGTTCCACCCTATTTCGCTCTAATTCGTTGAAACGGACAACTTATGCGCGAAGACTCACCGCTCTTCACCAGTGGTGCCGATGGAGGGGGTCGAACCCACACACTCTCACGAGTACCAGATTTTGAGTCTAGCGCGTCTGCCAATTCCGCCACATCGGCCACCAGAATTCAGCACAATATGAAGCCGCCGCCCCAAATGTAAAGCAGAAGAGTGCTTGAGAAACGACAGGGGTTCTACGATGGTTTGCTCGTGTACCAACCCGATCCATTCGACGACCTGCTCACCTGCCGCCTGAGTGAAGGACGTAAGGCGGTCGAGCCCTGCTCCATCGTCATCTTCGGCGCGAGCGGGGACCTGACGGCGCGCAAGCTTGTGCCCGCCCTCTACCACCTGTTCCGCGAAAAGCAAATGCCCCCGGCTTTCTGCGTCGTCGGCGTGGCGCGGCGCGAGAAGACGGATGCGTCCTGGCGCGCTGAGCTGCGGTCGGCACTGGACCGCTTCTCCCGCACTAAGCCGGTGGGTGAAACGGCATGGCAGGATTTCTCGCAACACCTCGTTTACTGCAAAGGTGATTTGACTGCCGCGGCAACCTACGAAGCGTTGGGAAAGCGGCTGGCCGCTTCGGGCAGCGAGCCGCTCCGGCACAACCTGCTCCTTTACCTGGCGACCTCGCCCAGCCAGTTTGGCGAAGTTGTAGAGCAGGTGTATCGCGCCGGGTTGTTGCATAAGGAAGGCGGAGAAGGTTGGCAGCGCGTGGTCATTGAAAAGCCTTTCGGCCACGACCTGGCCTCGGCCCGGCAGTTGAACCAGGAGCTGACGCGCTTCGCCAGCGAGCACCAGGTGTTCCGCATTGACCATTACCTGGGCAAAGAGACCGTGCAGAACATCATGATGTTCCGCTTCTCGAATGCCGTGTTCGAACGGCTGTGGAACCGGGAGTCCATTGATCACTTCCAGATCACGGTCAGCGAAAAGCTCGGCGTCGGCCAGCGCGGCGGGTATTACGAGGAGGCGGGCGCCCTGCGCGACATGGTCCAGAACCACTTGCTGCAAGTTCTGTCGCTGGTGGCGATGGAGCCGCCGGTGTCGCTCGCGGCCGAGTCTATCCGCGACGAAAAGGTCAAGCTGCTCAAGTCAATCCGGCCCATGAGCGCGGGGGACATGGCGCGGCAGGTGGTGCGGGGCCAGTATAGCGCGGGCACTGTCGCCGGCCAGGCGCGGCCCGGCTACCGCCAGGAGCCCAAGGTCAATCCGGATTCCAACGTCGAAACCTACGTGGCCCTCAAGCTCCTGATTGATAACTGGCGCTGGTCCGGCGTCCCATTCTACCTGCGCACCGGCAAGAACCTCCCGCTCAGCACCAGCGAGGTGCGTGTTCAGTTCCGGCCAACGCCCCATGTGCTGTTCGCCGCGCAGTGCGGCCAGCGCCTCGACCCGAACGCCCTGACCCTCCACCTCCAGCCCCACGAAGGCATCTCGCTCCGGTTCAACGGCAAAGTGCCCGGGACGAGCGTCGCCGTGCGCCCGGTGCGCATGCACTTCAGCTATGACGCCGAGTTCGGCGCTTACACGCCCGAAGCTTACGAACGCCTGCTGCTCGAAGCAATGGCCGGCGACGCCACGCTCTTCATCCGCCGCGATGAAGTGGAGGCGGCCTGGCAATTCGTAGATGAAATTCGCCGGGGATGGGAAAACAAGCCGCTGTCCGAGCGTGAGTTCTACGCGGCGGGCACTTGGGGACCCGTGGCAAGCGACGATTTGCTGGCGCCGAGCGGCCATGCCTGGCGCGAGCCCCTGACGCTCAACGGGGCCGCCACCGCCCCCTCAACCCGTCCGGGTTGACAGACGGCAGCCAGTGGTCGGCTGGGGAAAAAAGGACCGACCACCGGAAACTGGCACGGGCAGGAATTGCGGATAGACGTTCCGGACGGATTCCAGTAAAGACGAGTATGCCCTTACATTCGTTCAAGATGAATTGCGCAGCCGCCCTGCTCGCAAGCGCCTTCCCGCTGCTTGCTGCCGAGTCCGGCGCGGCAGTCACCAGCACCTGGCCTCGCGAGTACTCGGTTCAAAGAGATAATGCCACCGGCCTTTTGACCCTCAGCACTCCCTATTACACCGTGCAGCATGATCTAAAGCGGGGCGGCGCGATTGCTCTGATCCGGATCACGCACGGCCGGGCGACAAACCTGCTGGTGCAACCGGTCGCAACCCGAATCCAAAATGAAAAGGGCGACGTGTTCACAGACTTAAAGGACTCGAACCCCCGCGTATCGCTCCGCAAGGACGGTTTGACGGAAGTCGTTACCGTTGAATGCCGGCTTCTCGATGACCAGCAGCGCGCCGCGGGCATCGGGGCAAAGACCGTGTTCGAGTATCATTGGGGCTACATCAAGATTCGCAAGGAGTTGACCGGCACCGCCAGCCCCTTCCCCGCACGCGAGGTGTGCCCTTTTGCGGTCGTCCTGTCGCCCACGCTCTCCGATTACGGTTATCGCGCAGGGGAGACCGAACAGGAGGGCGCGGCACCCTTTGCGATGGGCAGCAATCGCTGGGGAAAGCTGCGACGGCAGACGGCATCCGACCCTTTTGTGAGCACGCCTTTCATGCCGCGTTCCATGCTGTTTGCCGATGCCGGAATCGAGGGACTCGAGTGGTTTGCGGGCTCTGATCTCTCGCAATGGGATCTGCAATTGACCCCGCGCCGAGGCGAGGGGCTCTGCCTCTTGAAAGCCAATCCCGACTCCCCGGGGTTCGCGCTGTCCATTTCTCCCCTGTTCCGCACCAACACCGCGCTCGCGTTACCGAAGAGCTGCGCGTTCAACTTCTACCTCGGCGTTCCCTTGATCGAAGGTCATGCGTTGCGGCCCTGGCTGCACTCAACATTCAACCGTAACCGGGGTAATTGGGTCACTCCCGGACAAATTCGGGCCTGGGCTGCCGAGGGCATCCAAACCGTCCACTGCCACAACGACGGGGACTACTACGAGGACGGCCTGTTCTGGCGCGACGGCTCCTACCCGCCGTATCCAGACATGGACAAGTACGACAAAGTCATCGCGGATTGCCACGAGGCCGGGCTGCGCGTCGCCACCTACTTTTCAAACAAGGAGCTGCATCCAAGCACCCCCGAGTTCCAGGCGCATGGAACAGAGTGGGGCCGCATGAGCCGCGCGGGAAAGCTCCAACACAACTTCTTCCGCGGCACCAACGAATTTGGAGCGCAGATGTGCCTCCGCTCGGGCTGGCTGGATTACCTGAAGCTTTCGATTGACCGCGTGCTCAAGAACCATCCGCTCGATGGGGTCTATTACGACTGGAACACCGCCCTCTATTGCTGTAACGGCCGGCATGAGGGCAAGAAGGCGGGCGAAGCGGCGTTGGGCCATTGGGATATTGACGAGCTTCTGGATCTAATGGAATGGACGCGGCGCCGCGTGGGACCCGGCGGACTGGTGATCGTCCATGACACCACCACACCCATGTTCGCCACGGAAAACTTCGCCGATTGCGTGGTGGCGAACGAATGGGGTTATGGGAAGTGGGAAGGAGAAGGGCCGGCTTTGGATGCTCTTCCGCTGGAGTGGTCATTGGTTGGCGCGCGGGCGCGGGGAGTCATCAGCTACGGGCAATTGAATGCGCAATCCCCGAAGCGGCTGTATCGCATGTTCGCCCTGCAAGCGCTCGTCAGCGGGGTCACGCCCTGGCCGGCTCTGCCAGAGGTCTCCGAGGTTGTCTCCATTCTCAAGCCGGCGGGCGATCTTACGACGTATCGCTTCGCCGACTGGCGGAACAAGGCCGTCACGCTGGAGAATCGCCGTTGCGCTTCAGCGATCTACAGCCGCCCCGGCGAATCGTATGTGCTCCTGGCCAACCTGCACAAAGACCCGCTGGACACCCGATGCGTCGTGCACGCGGGCAAGCTGCCGCATCCGCTCTCCAAACCCGCCTCCGCAACCCTGACCGGCAGCGGCCGGAATGCTGTCAAACAGCCGCTGAATGCCGGCCAGTTGATCAATGAAGGCCTGACCATCCACATCCCCGCGGACGATGCGGTTCTGCTTCATATCCAGTGACACGCGGCCGGACCATTTGAGCGATGCTCGATCCGGGGCACTGCAATCACAGCGCATTGGCGCGATTCGCCCCCCGGACTATCCCGTGGCAGCCCCTGCCCGACATTTAGCCAGCGCGCCTGCCGCGTCCGCGCCGGCACTTCCCCCCCTGACCAGCCGCCAGCACTGGATCGGAGATAGGACGAGGCGCGCGGCTTTCCGCACCCTCGCGAGCCCTGATACCAACTCCTGCTTGCGATTGCACCATTCGCTGCCGGCAACTCCCCCTCGCCCCTTCCGAAGGGGAGAGGGCAGGGGTGAGGGGACTGCCCAGTCGTAGAATCATGCAGCTCCAATCTGGAAGTGGTATGACTCCCGACCCTGTTTGGGCTCTCGGGGACGCTCGCCCGGTTACCCACTCGGAGCGCCGTGTGAGGGCACGCGGCCTACAGTGAAAGGGGGGAGGCCTGTAGGCCGCTCGCCCTCACGCGGCGTTGGGTGTCAGATATGTGCGCTAGCGTCGTTTCACATGTTTCGCGGCCAGCCAACTCCATGAACACGCCTCAGGCGCGCGCTGCGGCCAACCCGAACCGCCACAGCCCCCCCAGCCGCCGCAGCGCTCCCAACAAGCTGTGTACAACGGGTGTACAAGGGATGCTCACCGGGTGCACACGCTCCAGTCCATTGTGCTCCCCTTGTGCTTCCGGTGTACTCCCCTTGTACACGCTTCGAGGTAACGAAGAAGAGACTTGGACACGGGCGGTGGCGGACTCTGGGGCTGCCGAAGACTTCGCTTTCGTAACTTTTGTCCTTTCAGTTACTTGCTGGTTCTTTGACTCGGGCGGCGGCGGGACTATGGCGCTGAACACGCTATCCACCCCTTTCCAACCGTCCTTTGTCTGGATGGTTACTATGAATACCTTCTGACCCGGGGTCGGCTGCCCAAACCGGGCCGTGTAGAGTGCTGTGATGTCGCATTGGCCATTGCTGGCCGGTCCCAACAGGCCCAGGTAATAGACCCGACGGGGTTTCATCCGGCCCGCGCTGCATGGCGGCTGCCCAAACACCATGATCTCTTCACTGACCGTCCCGACGTTCAGCAACAGCCGGACACCCTCTTCCGCGTCGTTGACGATCTCCAGCCCGGTGACCGGGTTGGGGGCGAACACGACCGGGGCGGGCGGTTCGAGCACCGGCGCCTGGCCGATGCAGCGCAGGGTGCTGTTGATTTGGACGCAGAATTGCTGGCCGCTCAGGTGCGAATACTGGCCCATCCAGGGCTGGCTGGGGACGTTGAGGGCGGCGGTGTTCCAGCGCTGTCGCTGTGCTTCGGTGAGCTTAACGCCCCACTCGCGGGAGGAAACGCCGAAATGGGACCGCGCCATCGCCTTGCGGTTGGACGGCTTGTCGCTGGGCACCGTGCGTTCCCTGGCGCACAAGCCAAAGGGCGATTGGTAGAAGGTTTCCCGGCCAAGACTGCCGGTGCGGGGTGTGGCTAAGAGTTTCATAGACGAATACCTTTCTCATACCGGCTGGGAGTGCTGCCTGGCGGCAGGCCCGACACGGACCCGCCACCCAGGCCGCCATGCCTCCGCAGCCTTGGGGTAAGGGTTGCCCCAAGGGCACGTGACATCAAGCGCTAACTTCCTGCAGGCAATCGAGCGGGCTCTTCATCCCGCTGCCGCCTTGGTGCAGCACATGCGTGTAAATCATCGTCGTGGACACATCGTTGTGCCCCAGCAGTTGCTGGAGCGGTTGGCCGAAAACGATGGGGTTTGGCCGTGCGCGGTGGCGTGGCGCTGCTGCCGTTGGAAGAGGAACGTCGAACATCCAACACCGAACATCCAACCTCGAACTGCCCGGCTATCGGGCACCCGTTCCACCAGTCGAAGGATTCTCGCGGAGTATTCCAGCAGCCGATCCTCCAGGGCGTAGTCTCCCTTCATCCTGCTCCTCCCTCCTTTCGGTTTAGTGTTCGATGTTCGACGTTCAGTGTTCGACGTTTCCCCCCTCCCGACTCCCAGCGCAGCCCCTCCCCGTAGAGGAACAACAGAGCGTTGATCGCCTGGTTTTGGGTGGAAACGGCCACGTGTCCCGTGGTCGCCAAGTCGCTCAGGAACAACTCCATCTTCTCCTCCGCCGGCTCCAAGTCCGCCCGCGACCGCATCTTGTGGAACTACACGTAGCGCCGGATCCAGTCGCAGTAGGAGGTCTCGGTGCGGATGGCGTAGTACTTGAGCCGCATGATCTCGCGGACCTGCTCCAGCAGGTTCAGCTTAGGATTGGGCGTAATCAGGTCCTGCCGCCCCACCATCGGCGCTGGAGGGGCTGCTGTTTGATATTGACCTGGCCTGTGCATCTCCATACCTTTTGTTCGTCTGCTATTGGTGTGGAGTATCAGGTCAATTCAATGTTTTAGCCGCTTTTATTCATTATCATTGAATTGACTCAATGTACAAACATAGTTAGACCACTCCCATGAGACAGCGCATCGGCACATATTTCGTGGTCGCCGCTTTGTTGCTTACTTGGCCACTCCACATCGGGGCACTCTCCTATCTTCTCGCGGAGTTAGTTGGTGATTTCTTTGCGCCCCACGAGGACCACATTTTATTTTGGTTTCCTATCGCTGCCGCAGGAGGCGCCTTTGCGATTCTGCTGGCTGCGGGGATTCTTTTACGTCGTGGGTGGGCGTTGTATGTTTCCGCAATCGTTTTGTTGGGTGGATTAGCCTCTGTCAGCAGATGCTTTCCGCGTCCTTCTCGTGATTGGACTCTTCACATTTATGATTGGATTCTCTGCATTGGGCTGGCGGCGCTTTGTGTTTTGTCCGCAGCATATTTACTGTGGCTCGCCCGTTATTCCGGAGTCCGCTCCGCCAGGTTGAGATGAGAACGACGCAGTCTAACTTGGCGCTCGACCGAATGACGAGTAACGCGAGCAGCCGCATGTTCCAATTCGAGCGTCGCTGGCGCGCTCCTCGTCATCGGTCAGCTTTGCGTTAGTCGAGTTGGTGCCATGACGAGAGCACCGCACGTGAAGTATATTTGGGCCGCTTGGGGTGTGGCGACTGCCCTGTTGTCGGTGTTTGCGTTGGGCGTCTGGAGCAAGTGTTGCGCTTGCGGCTATCAGACTCCGCAAGGGCTGGTCACTTCGGTGACTTTGGCTGCCACAGCGTGGGCGGGTTTCTTCCTGCCACATCCCCGGTCGTATCTCGTGCGCGTCCCGCTCGACCTTTGGGTCGTCCTGACAACTATGCTTCTGGGCAGACACGTCGCGGATGTGTTGTGGCTTAGTCCTCATGCCCCCTTTGGCTTATGGTAGAGGCGTCGGCAAGACGGTGGAGCAGACGGCGGGTTAGGGTTGGAGTTGAGCTCTTGGCGGTGCCTATGCCCCTTAGTCATTCGCGCCGCCGCTCACCTTGTCGTTGATATGGCGGCTGGCAAAAGCTATAGGAGTATCCAAGTCTATGCTGCAACATTGTCCAAAATGCGGGAGGCTGATGCTGGTGGATGATAAAGACACTTGCACCCCCACCTCCTGCGATTCCTGCAACCACACATTCACACCAAGCCCTGAAAACAAGAGGGGGTTGCGGGTGACGCTGACGCGGGCGGAGATGAAGATGCCCGAGATCCAGGAGCTTGCTGAGTTATTGGTGAAAATTGCCTCCGACGGGGCTTTGGAATACGAGGAACTTCAGGCGCTTACGGAGTGGCTGAACAACCACAACAGGCTCGAAATTGCCGGTGTAAAATACTTGATTGACGTAATGCTGCAGATTTGCGCTGACGGTGTCATCAGTGAACAGGAAGTTTGGGAAGTGCAACTTGCGATTGAACGAGTCCTGCCTAAGGAGTTTCGCAGCCAGATCATTGAAGCACGCAAAGCACAGTACTACAGCCAGCCCGCAACGGCAGCGCAGCTTGACCTGATTGAGAAATTAACGAACTCCCGCCCTGCCGACTTAACCAGGCGCCAGGCGTCGGAGATACTGGATGGCGTCTTCAATGCGACGACCAACCGCCAGATCATGTTCCTTCGTTTTTGGGACAAGGAAGAGCTGGCGTCCAATGGACGCCACGAAGTGTCCGCATGGATGGATGCATTCATCGAGGATGACCCGGCGCGGTGGGCAGCTTGGACCATTTTCAAGGCGGAATCGGGGGATGACGGTTCTCAGCGCGACCCGTCCTGTGTTCCGGTGGGAATAGGGCCGAAGTACTTAGTCAAGGTTAGCGCATCGCGCGAGGAACTCCTCCGATACCAGTTTCAGCGTCGCGAGTGGTGGCGGCATAATGCGTGGCGAGAATAACCGTCTATGCTTAGTCATTTTGTCAGTTTCTTGTTAAGCACAGCCGCTGCCGCAGGCAAGGACTTTGCCGAAAAGTCTACTGACCAGCCCAGTACCTATCAAGCCCGTGCCATCAATAGGGAACAGTAGTTTTCTGCGGAAGGCTGAGAGCCTTCCGTTTGGCGGACCTCGGGGCGGGAACTCCGGCTTAGTTTTCCGTTGGGCAGCTCGGACGGAGGAGTCCGGCTAAACACCTATTCGGGCACTGTCACAATCATAGGACCCCTTCAAGCTTGGGCTCGCGGGGACCCTCGCCCTCCCGGGGTTCACGGGCGTGGGCTATTTCTTCTCGAACGCCAGGGCTCCGGTTTGGGCGACGACTTTGATGCGGTCGCCGGGCTTGAACTCGCCGACCAGCAGCTTGGTGGCCAGCGGGTCGAGCAGCAACTCCTGGATGGTGCGCTTGAGGGGGCGGGCGCCGAATTGCGGGTCGAAGCCTTCCTTGGCCAGGAGTTGCTTCGCCGCGCGGTCCACTTCGATGCTGAGTTGCTGCTGTGCCAGGCGCTTCTCGAGGCGCTGGAGCTGAATCTCGACGATGCGCGCCAGGTGTTTCTCGTCCAGGTTGTGGAAGATGATGATGTCGTCCACGCGGTTGAGGAACTCCGGGCGGAAGTGGGCCTTGAGCTCCAGTTTCACCAGGCGTTCCAGCTCGGCTTCTGAATGCGGAGTGCGGAGTGCGGAGTGTGGAGTTGCGGATTCCGCGCTCCGTGTTCCGTGTTCCGCACTCGCATAGAACTCCTGAATGACGGGCGAGCCGATGTTGCTGGTCATGATGATAATGGCGTTGCGGAAGTCCACGGTGTGGCCCTGGCCGTCGGTGAGGCGGCCGTCGTCCAGCACTTGCAGGAGCACGTTGAAGACGTCGTGGTGGGCCTTCTCGATCTCGTCGAACAGGACCACGCTGTAGGGGCGGCGGCGGATGGCTTCGCTGAGCTGGCCGCCTTCCTCGTAGCCGACGTAGCCGGGCGGCGCGCCGATGAGGCGCGCGACGGTGTGCTTCTCCATGTATTCGCTCATGTCAATGCGCGTCATGGCGTTCTCGTCGTCGAACAGGAACTCAGCCAGCGCGCGGGCGGTCTCGGTCTTGCCGACGCCGGTGGGGCCGAGGAAGATGAACGAGCCGATGGGGCGGTTGGGCTCCTGGAGTCCGCTGCGCGACCGGCGGACGGCGTTGGCGACGGCCTGGAGGGCCTCTGTCTGACCGACGACCCGCTGCTCGAGCCGCTCTTCCATCCTGACCAGCTTCTCGCGTTCGCCCTCGAGCATGCGCGAGACGGGGATGCCGGTCCATGAGGCGACGACTTTGGCGATGTCTTCTTCGGTTACTTCCTGGGTGAGCAGGCGTTGCCCCTGGGGTTTCGCGTGCAGAGCCTTCTCCGCCGCGGTGAGTTTCTTCTGCAGCTCCGGCAGTTTGCCGTACTGGATTTGGGCGGCGAGGTTGAGATCGTTGCGGCGCTGGGCCTGTTCCAGCTCCAGCTTTGCCTGCTCGATTTGGCTGTTGACGATGCTGACGGCGTTGATGGCCGCCTTTTCGTTCTGCCATTGGGCCTTAAGCTGCTTGGACTGCTCCTTCAGGTTGGCAAGGTCCTTCTCCAGCCGTTTGAGCCGTTCGCGTGAGGCTTCGTCCTTTTCCTTCCTGAGCGCGCTCTGCTCGATCTCCAGTTGCTGGATTTGGCGCTCCAGTTGGTCAATCTCGGTCGGCATCGAGTCCAGCTCCATGCGCAGGCGGGAGGCCGCCTCGTCAATCAGGTCAATCGCTTTGTCCGGCAGGAAACGGTCGGCGATGTAGCGGTGCGAGAGCGTCGCCGCCGCCACCAGGGCGCCGTCCTGGATGCGCACGCCGTGGTGGACCTCGTAGCGCTCCTTGAGGCCGCGCAGAATGGCGATGGTCGCCTCGACGCTTGGCTCGGACACCAGCACGGGCTGGAAGCGCCGTTCCAGGGCCGGGTCCTTCTCGATGTGCTTGCGGTACTCGTCAAGGGTGGTCGCGCCGATGGCCCGAAGTTCCCCGCGGGCGAGCTGCGGCTTCATGATGTTCGCCGCGTCGGTCGCTCCCTCCGCCGCGCCCGCGCCGACAAGGGTGTGCAGCTCGTCAATGAACAGGATGATCTTCCCCTCGTTGGCAACGATCTCCTTGAGGAAAGCCTTGAGCCGGTCCTCGAACTCGCCTCGATACTTGGCGCCGGCGATCATGGCGCTCAGGTCCATGGCGACGAGGCGCTTGTTCTTGAGGGTCTCGGGCACGTCGCCGCTGATGATGCGCCGCGCCAGGCCTTCGGCGATGGCGGTTTTGCCAACGCCGGGCTCGCCGATGAGGACCGGGTTGTTTTTGGTGCGCCGGGTCAGCACCTGCATCACGCGGCGGATTTCGTCGTCGCGCCCGATGACCGGGTCAATCTTGCCCTGGCGCGCCAGGGCGGTCAGGTCGCGGCCATACTTTTCGAGCGCCTGGAACTTGTCTTCGGGATTGGCGTCAGTCACCCGCTGGTTCCCGCGCAAATCGGCGAGTGCCCGCAAGACGATGTCGCGCTTGAGGCTGTGCGTCTGGAATATCTTCTTCAAAGACGGCCCGGCCTCGTCGAGCAGGCCGAGCAGCAGGTGCTCGGTGCTGATGTAGTCGTCCTTGAGCTTGCTGGCCTCGGCCTGGGCCGCATCGAGCGCCTTTTTCAGGTTCGGGCTCAGGAACACGTCCAGCGAGCTGACGCCCTGAACCTTGTGACGGCGGGCAAGTTCAGCCTGCAACTCCGGCTTGAGCTGGGATGGGGCGGCGCCGATTTTCTCGAGCAAATCGGGGATGAGGCTTTCCGCCTGGCCAATCATGGCCAGCAGCAGGTGCTCGCCATCCACTTCCTGATGCGAATGCTCGCGGGCAATGTGCTGCGCATTTTGGAGCGCTTCTTGTGACTTGATGGTAAACCGGTCCAATTGCATACAAGATACTGATAGGAGAGAATCGGCAGAGTCTCAAGTCCCGGATGGGTTCCGGGATGGGCTGGGGCGAGGATGCCCGCCCTTATTTTGTTCGTGCTTTTTTCGGCAGGACCACTTTAATTCAATCGTATGATGTTCTGGCTTCTTGCATTGGTGCTGCTGGCGTCGCTGGCCGGGATTGGATACCGGCAGGGCGCCGTTCGGGTTGCGTGTGCTTTCATCGGGATTCTGGTGGGCGCGTTGCTGGCCGGCCCCCTGGGGAAACTGGTCAAGCCCCTGCTGGTGACGCTTGGATTGAAGACGCCCCCGTTGGCGTGGCTGCTGGCGCCGGTCGTCGTGTTCTTGGTGGTTTCGATCCTCTTCAAGGTTGCGGGCTACATGGTGCACCAGAAAGTGGATGTCTATTTCAAGTATCATGCCGGCGACTTGCGGCTGGCGCTTTGGGAACGGTTGAATCGGCGGGTTGGGTTGTGCCTGGGGCTGCTCAACGGAGCGGTTTACCTGATCTTGATTTCGGTGGTGATCTATCCGTTGAGCTACTGGACTTTCCAGATGGCGACGGAAGGTAAAGACCCGAAGTTAATGAGAATGGTCACCCGGCTGGGCCAGGACCTCCAGGCTACCGGGTTTGCCAAGGTGGCCTGGGCCTTTAACCCGATGCCGCAGGTGTGGTACGACTCAGCCGACCTGGCGGGCTTGATCTACAACAACCCGCTGAGCCAGGCGCGGCTGGCTCGTTACCCGGCCTTCCTGGGCTTGGCGGAACGTCCGGAGTTCCAGGACATGGCCAGCGACTCGCACTTCAGCGAATTGCTGTTGGGGCGGGCGCCGATCATGACGGTGATCGAGCATGGCAAGGCGCAAGCCGTGCTGCAGAACCCCGAATTGCTGCGGCTGATCTGGGCCACCGTCGTGCCTGATCTCAAGGATTTGCCCATCTTTCTGGACACCCGCAAATCCCCGAAGTACGACCCGGAGAGGATTCTCGGACGCTGGCTCTTCAACGGGAACGCGACGATGGCCCTGTTCCGGAAGGCCAAGCCGAACATTTCGTCCAAGGAAATGCAGACCTGGCGGCGATGGATGCTGGCGGTTTTTGCCAAGACCAGTTTTGTGGCTATGACCGATAACCAGGCGATTCTGAGAGAGGTTCCGCCGTTGAAGCTGCCCGCCCCCGGGACTGTCCCCTCCAGCGGGCCGCAGACCCTCAAAGGCGATTGGAAGAAGCTGGACGGCAAGTACCAACTCACCCTGTCCGGGGGAAGCAGAAACGAGCAACTCGACGCCGCCGTCGAGGGTGACCGTATGACGGTTGTCGGTGAAGGGCTGGGGATAGTGTTTGACCGGGAAGACTAATCCCGCCGGTCAATTCCCGCTCGGAAAGGTAAAGCTGACGGGCTGCGCGCGGAGCTTTGTGATGTCACCCAGAATAGGGGCTTCGGCTGGCATGGCCGCCAGGGGGCTGGTGCTTGAGTCCTGGGCGAGCGCGCCCGGCCTGGCCAGGAGGGGATGGTCAGCCACCGCGTTAGTAGTTTGAGCCGAAACGGCGGCCATCTGGTCGGGTGTCGGCAGCAGGGCCACTTGCGGCACTTCGGCTCTATCCGAGTACACCATGCCCGTAATCAGTAAACCACAAAGGGCAACCCCGACGACGCCGGCGAGGATTGGCTTGGCTTCAAGGGCCTCCCAAAATCGCTTTAACCAGGGGGCTTCCCAGAGGAGTCGCTCGACGAAAGCGGCCTGCTCGCCACTTTCCCCGGCTTGGATGCGGATGATTACCTGCTGGGAGAAGTCCCGGAAGTAGCCGGGCGGCGGCTGCTCATGCCGCTTGATGGCCAGCAACCTGCGCAACTGCTTAAAGTCTTGGGTGTCCTGACGCATACTCAACCTAAATAATCGGCCAAAAGTGCCTGTAACTGCTGCCGGGCGTAGAATAGACGGGACCGCACCGTGCCGATATTGCTGTTCATAATCTTTGCGATCTCTTCATGTGATAGGCCCTGCACATCGTGCAGCGTGACTACCAATCTATGGCTTTCTGACAGCTTCTGCATAGCGGCGTTCAATTTTTCCTGCAATTCCGACAGGCTGGCCTCGCGCCGGGGCGTTTTCTCGGAAATCAGCGCGACAAGGTCAGGATTATGCTCCGCATTGAAGTCCAGATCGTCAAGGCTCATCTGGGCCTTGTTCTTGCGCTGCTTGAGGAAGTTAATGGTCTTGTTGACCGCGATGCGGTAAACCCAGGTGTAAAAGCTGGAACCGCCCCGGAATGATCGCAGGACCTGGAAGGCCTTTATGAAGGTCTCCTGGGCCAGGTCATTGGCGTCCTCATGATTAGAGGTCATGTGGTATATGGTGGCGTAAATGCGCTCCTGGTAGCGGCGGACCAACTCGTCATAAGCGGTCAAGTCGCCCCGGCGCGCCCGTTTCACCAGGTCCATTTCCTGAACCGGGTATAGTTCCGGTGCTGTCGGTCGGCTGGCAGCAGGGTCACTTGGGGGCTTGGGCACCTTGTGACTTGCAGGCTCAGTCATAACTATGGACTGCGCACAGGGGCCAACGCCAACCGGTCGGCCTGCTGCGCCAGGTAATCAGTGAGAGCCAGCAAACCGCCGCGGCTGTGCGAGGCCGGCAGCGCCCGCAAGGCCTGCCGCGCCGTTTCGAGATGCTGATGGAAGATATCGAGGGACGCCCTGGGGGCCTGGTACCTTACGAGCAGGTCCCACAGGCGGTTGATTGAGTCGGCCCGCCATTCGCTGACCAGGCCGCGCAAACACTCGCGGTCTGCCGCACTTGCGCGTTCCCAGACGAGAAGCACCGGCAGGGTCAGTTTGCCTTTGTCCAAGTCCTTGCCCAGGTCCTTGCCGGCTAATGCTTCCGAGCCGAACAAATCCACGCAGTCATCGTACACCTGGTAGGCGGTGCCAAACGCCAGGCCAAAACGGCGCAGCGCCGCCTGCTGCTCCGCTCCCGTGGCGCTCAATTTGGCACTCAAATCGCACGACAGAGCGAAAAGCTCCGCGGTCTTCATCTCCAACACCTTAAAGTACCCCGTGCGGCCGATGTGGAAATCCTGCCGGTGCTGAATCTGCAGGAGTTCGCCTGAGCACACTGTATTGGTGGCGGTCGCCACCGCGCGGCAAACCTCGGGGGTCGGAAACTCCGCCGCCAGCTTCAGGGCGTGGGCAAAAAGGCAGTCCCCGAACAAGACGGCGATCTCGTTGCTCCAGTTAGCCGCCAGCGTGGGTTGCCCGCGGCGGATCTCGGCCTCATCAATCACGTCGTCATGAACCAGTGTGGCCAGGTGGACCAATTCGATGATTACCGCCACCGTCACGTGCGCGTCAGTGACCTTGCCCAGCGTTCTGGCAGTCAGGGCCACCAGCGCTGCCCGCAAGTGTTTGCCCTGGGCATTGAGCGCGTAGTCTGCGTAGCGGGAAATGTGGGGGGCGAACGCAGCGACTTGCTGGGTCAGCCGATGACCCACCGCAGCGAGGAAAGGCTCGACTGGGCTGATGATCTGTTTCCAATCACTGGGCAGTTCAGCATGGAACGCATCAGCAGTTGGAGCACAGACCGCTTTGGAGTCAACGGCAAACATGTGCGCAAACTCTAAGATTGCCAACTAAGCAAGTCAAACCTGTTATCAGGCGAGCGAGGGCCTGCGCGAGAGGATTAGATGCCAGGGCTGCTCGCAGTCCGCATCGGCTCGCAGGTGGTTAAGGTGGCTGCCGGCTCAGTGCCTGACAACGCCGCTTGGCAGCCAGCCCGATGCCTTGGCTGTGTTTTCCAGGTTTCCGAACTGGCAAAGTCAGGTATCCTTTAGATGTGCCAACGTTCCTTGGACGACCGATAGAACTGCCGGCCCTCAATCAGGTCCTGGTCCCCGACCTCTGGCAACAGCAGGCGGTCGCGGCCCTGCGAGAAGGCAAGGATGTGGTCGTCCAGGCACCGACTGGCGCCGGGAAGACGCTGATCTTCGAGCTTTGGTCCAACCAGGGCAAGAATCGCGGGCAGGCCATCTACACCGTGCCGACGCGTGCGCTGGCTAACGACAAGCTGGCAGAGTGGCGGGGGCTGGGATGGGACGTGGGGATTGCCACGGGCGATCTGGCGGAGAACTTGAGCGCGCCGGTCGTGGTGGCTACGCTGGAGACGCAGAAGAACCGTTTGATCCGGGGGGGCGGCCCGGCTCTGCTGGTGGTGGATGAATACCAGATGCTCAGCGACCTTGACCGCGGCCTGAACTATGAGTTGGCCATTGCACTGGCTCCCCCACAAACGCAGTTGCTGCTGCTCAGCGGCAGTGTTGGCAACCCGCAGGATGTGGTCAAATGGCTGCAGCGACTCGGCCGGCAGGCCCTCCTGGTTCGCCACGACCAACGCCCCGTCCCCCAGGAAGAGGTCCATGCCAACAGCCTGAGCTACCACGTTCCGAGCGAGATCCGCGGCTACTGGCCGCGGCTGGTGGCCAAGGCGCTGGCCGAAGACCTGGGGCCGATCCTGATCTTTGCGCCGCGCCGGCAGGCTGCCGAAACGATGGCCAACGAGTTGGCGCGGCAACTGCCAACGCCCAACCCGCTCCAACTCAGCGCCGGGCAGAAGCTCCTGGTCGGCGAACACCTGGCCAAGTTGCTCAAGAGTCGTGTCACCTATCATCACAGTGGCTTGAGCTACGGGGCGCGAGCCGGCGTCGTCGAACCCCTGGCCAAGGCCGGACAACTGCGAGTGGTGGTCGCCACCATGGGCCTGGCCGCGGGCGTCAATTTTTCCCTGCGCAGCGTCGCGCTGGCTGCCGAGTCTTACCGCCGCGACGAAGCGGAGCAACTCATCAAGCCGGATGAACTGTTGCAGATGTTTGGCCGCGCCGGCCGGCGTGGCCTCGATGAGACGGGCTTCGTCCTGATCACCGCCAATGAACTGCGCCTGCTGGATTCGCACCCGTGCCACCTCTCGCGTAGCGGCGCGGTGGACTGGTCGGCCTTGCTTGGCCTGATGATTGCCGCCGACCGGCAGGGCCGCAACCCTTTCCGCGAAGCTGTTCGCGCTCAGGAGCGGTTGTTTACGGTCAAGCCTATCGTCCTTGGCGTGGAGGAATCCTTGAAACACCCGGATGCGCCCTGCGGCCTGCGCACGGATGCGGAGCGGGCGCGGCATGTTCGCAAGCGCGTTCGCGAGATGCAAAACAGCCGGGGGGAGTGGGAAAGCTATCCCGCCCCCGTGCCGGTGCCGCTGCGAGACATTCGCGCCGCGCCGGTGGCCAATCGCCAGACGCCAGGCAGCGCCGTGCCGGCGACCCCTCCGGATTCGCCCTTGGAGGTTGCCCATTGGCAATCGGTTCTCTCCGTTCCTGCTGCGCTGGAGAAGGTTGGCACGGGCAGCCTGTGTGTTCTCTCGGAGGGCGAGCAAGGCAAGGTCTATGGCCGCTCCTTGACCATCGCCGATCGCCTGAGCCACGACCGCGTCCTGCTCGCTAAATGGATTCGCCGCCTGACCAATTGGCCCGTGCGCCAGGTGCCGGCCGCGGCGTGGGAGGAGGAGCTTGTCCCGCTGGTGAAGGAGCGGTTGGCGCAGCAGCGCACGCCGGTCGTTGCGCTCCAGGACCAGGGCCAGCGCATCCTCGCCCTGGTCAGCATTGCCGACCTGCCTTTGCGCGTGCCGGTGGACCGGTACGGTGTCGCCATTTGGAAGCCGGTCGAGCGCGACGTCCTGTCCGCTGATTGCGCCCGATGCTCGCTCGTTGCCGTGTGCCGCCAACTGCCCACCAGCACCGGGGTCGCGCTGCTCTGGCGCCGGTTGGGGCTGGTAGATGCCTCAGGAGTGCCCACGCTTCGCGGCCAGGTGGTCAGTGTCTTCACCCAGGGTGACGGCCTGGCGATCGCTGCGGCGCTCGAAGATGAAACCTATCCGCTGGATGAGTTGATCTACGACCTCGCGAACCTGGACGCCGGCTTTCGCTTCGCCGGCGATGACCTTAATCGCTGGGGTGGGCGGTTGGGCATTGTGTGCCACGAGAGGTATGGACTCCAATCCATCCCCGGCTACCTCGAAAACGGCGTGCCGCCCAAGTACGGTGCGGGTGCCGAGCAGATCGTCGCCTCGGTGCATCGGAACCCCGCGAACAAAGAGACCTGGATCACCGACGTGCTTGGGGCAGGGGACATTGACCGCGTGATCATCGAATGGCGCAGCCTGCTGCGGCAGATTGCCCACGCTCCGGATCTTGAATGGCCGCGCTGGCGCGCGTTGCAGGCACTGGCCAAGGGGGTCCTCAACGAAACCGAGTCCCCTACAATCACAGACCTGCCGCCGTTGGAGTACCACCAGACCCGGCGAGTGGATCACCGGCTCATTCTCCGGCGCCATTGACCCTTCTTCCGGGGGGATGATGGAAGCCTGCTGCCGCGGATTCGCAGGGCAAGAGCCAGCGGCCCCTTCGGGCGTTGGCGCTACTCCTGTGCGTCGCTTTGGCTTGCGCGTCGTCCCCGTGCCTGAGCACGGGGACGGACAGGCATGTCGGCGTCCCGCCTGTGTGGGCGGGTTCGGGCGGCAATTATCGCCGGTCGGGCCGGCCGTGTCGGCCGCCGCGGTCTCGACGTGATCCGCGGTCGCCCCCTCGACGTTCGCCACGGTCGCCGCCGCGGTGATCGCCCCGCCCGCCGCCGGGCTCGCCGTCTTCACGAGGCTGGCCTTGGTCGGCGCTTTGGGTGGGCTGGCCGCCTTCGCCGGCGGGGGCGCCTTCGGCGGGAGCACCGCCCATTTGCTGGTCGCGTTCGGCCATGGCAGCGCGGCGGGAGAGGCGCACGCGGCCCTTTTCGTCCACGCCGAGGCATTTGACCCAGATCTCGTCGCCCATCTTGACGATGTCCTCGACTTGCTTGACGCGGAAGTTGGCCAACTCGCTGATGTGCACCAGGCCGTCCTTGCCGGGCAGGAACTCGACGAAAGCGCCGAATTCCTTGATGGTGACAACCTTGCCGCGATAGAGTTTGCCGATCTCGGCTTCGGCGGTCATGCCCTGGATGGCATCCACGGCGATCTTCATCCCGTCGGCAGAGACCGAGTAGATGTTGACGGTGCCGTCGTCTTCAATGTTGATTTCGCAGCCGGATTCTTCGACCAGCTTCTTGATGTTCTTGCCGCCGGGACCGATCAGCAGGCCGATCTTCTCAGGGTTGATCTTCAGGGTTGTGATGCGCGGCGCGTACTTGCTGATCTCAGACCGCGGGGCGGCCAGCGTCTTGGCCATCTCGGCCAGCACGTGCATGCGCGCCACGCGCGCCTTTTCCACGGCCTCGGTCATCAGGCTGTGGGGAATGCCGGGCAGCTTGAGGTCAAGCTGGAAGCCGGTGATGCCCTTCTCAGTGCCGGCGATCTTGCAGTCCATGTCGCAGAAGGCGTCTTCCCAGCCGATGATGTCGGTAAGCAGCTTGTAAGCTGCAAGCTTGCCCTGGGCGTCGTGCTCGGTGCACAGGCCGACGCTGATGCCGGCCACAGGGCGGGTGAGCGGCACGCCCGCGTCCATCAACGCGAGGCACCCGCCGCAGACCGAAGCCATAGACGAGGAGCCATTCGATTCCATGATCTCACTGGTGACGCGGATGGAGTAAGGGTAAGTCTGAACGGGCACCATCGGCTCCAGCGAGCGCTCGGCCAGGGCGCCATGGCCAATCTCGCGCCGGCCCGGCCCGCTAATGCGCCCGGTCTCGCCGACGGAGAAGTTCGGAAAGTTGTAATGCAGGATGAACTTCTTCTCGGTGGCGCCGCCGGTATAGGCATCGAACTCCTGGGCGTCTTCGCCGGTGCCCAGCGTGCAGAGCGTGACGGCCTGGGTTTCCCCCCGTTGAAACATTGCCGAGCCGTGCGCCCGCGGCAGCAGGCCCACTTCGCTGACGATGGGCCGGACGGTGTCAAAGTCGCGTCCATCGAGGCGCTTGCCCTGCTGCATGATCAAGCCGCGGACCGCTTCCTTCTGGATATAATAGAAGGCATCTTTGAGGACGAAGTCAGTGACCTTCTCCTCGCCGAACTTCTCGACCAGCTTCTTGCCGACTTCTTCCGTGATGGCAGCGACGGCAGCTTCGCGAGCCAGCTTTCCTGGCGTCAGCAGCGCCGAGATGATGCGGTCGCCGGCCAGCGTTTTTGCTTCCTTGAGGACCTCTTCGGGCACGACGTTGAGAGTGATCTGGCGTTTGGGCCTGCCAGCGCGGGCGGCAAGTTCCTTCTGCGCGGTAATCGCCGGCTGAATAGCCTCGTGTCCGAACTTGAGCGCGGCGTTGAAGTCCGCCTCGCTGATTTCCTTGGACGAGCCCTCATACATAACCAGGTCGGTCTCGTTGCCGACATAGACCAGGTCCAGGTCGCTTTCGAGCATCTGGCCGTGTGTGGGGTTGGCGACAAACTGGCCGTTGACGCGTCCGACGCGCACCGCTCCGATCGGGCCGGCCCAGGGAATATCGCTGACCATCAGGGCGGTCGAGGCGCCGACGACCGCCAGCATGTCCGGGTCATTGTCGCCGTCGGCGCTCAGGACGATGCTTTGGACCTGGACTTCGTTGTACCAGCCCTTGGGGAAGAGCGGCCGGATCGGCCGGTCAATGAGGCGCGAGGTGAGGATTTCCTTCTCGGTGGGGCGGCCTTCCCGTTTGAAATAGCCGCCTGGGAACTTGCCGGCCGCAGCCGCCTTTTCCCGGTAGTCCACGGTTAGCGGAAAGAACTCCTGGCCGGGTTTGGCCTTGGTGGCGGCGACGGCCGCAACGATGACAATGGTCTCGCCGAGTTGGACGCTTACCGCGCCATCGGCTTGCTTGGCGAGTTTCCCCGTTTCAATAACGAGCTGCTTGTCCCCGACAGGGGCAATGACTTTCTCTGACATATTGTGTTACTCTCCATTGCCGCCGAGGAACTTCAGTGAATCCCGAAGACGTTCGGGACTGAACGAAATCACCCGGGGCGACGGAGCTTTCTATTACGCGAGGGTTAAGAGTGCCAGCCGGGCTGTTCGCGTTTGCCAGCCCGGTTGAATCAAGTTATCCGGTGCCCGCCTATCCATTGTGAACCATCGGAGAACAGGCCGCCGGAGGCGCAACTATTTGCGCAGTTTGAGCTTCTTGGTGACGGCCTGGTAGCGATTTACGTCAATGGTGCGCAGATAATCGAGCAGGCGCCGGCGCTGGGCGACCATCATCAGCAGTCCGCGGCGAGAGCTGTGGTCCTTCACATTGTTCTGCAAATGGTCGGTCAGATGGTTGATGCGCTGCGTGAGCAGCGCGATTTGCACATCCGCCGAACCGGTGTCCCGCTCGTGCAGCTTGAATCCATCAATCGTTCTCGCTTTCGCTTCCATACTTTCAAATCCAGCTAATCAGTCCTTCATTTAATACTCAAGCCCAATTCTAGGCGCGATGGTTCAGAGTGTAAAGCTCTTTCCACGGTCCGGATGGGCCGCGCCTGGTCAACACGCCAGGGATGCGAACGGGAGTCAAGCCTTTTTGAAGGCTGCGACCGGCCGAGGGCGGGCGGGCGGCAGACACGCCCCGGCGGGCTTTCACAAACTGCCCGGGCCTCAGGGAATAAAGACTTCCCGCTGATGAAGCTGCTTGTTTTCTGGCTCGGTCGGCTTGATGAACAAGAAGCCCAGATATCGCTTGATCCACGGGCCGGTAAGCGACTTGTCAAAAACCGATGCCTGCACCGTGTGGAGCGTGGGGAAGAAGTTACTGCCATAGACTTCATCCTGGAACTGCTCCATGGCCCTGACTTCGGTTGGGCTGAAATAGCGGGCATTCAAGAGCGCCAGCGCGGCCAGCAGAATGCAGGTCAGCCGCACCACCCCCGAGCCCATGCCCAGATAATACTCCGCGCGCCCGAACGCATCGCTCCCCAACAGCTTGCCGCCCAGGAGGCGCTTGATCCCGGCAAATAGCAGCACGACGAGCAAAGCGCCGCCCACATACGCCAGCACGTAGCACGACAACCGCCCAAAGAGGCTGGTAAACTGCCCCAACATCTGCCCGACTGGCTCATAGATGACCGCACACCCAAAGACGATGGCCAGCCACTTAAGCAAGCGCAGCAACTCCTCGGACATGCCGTGTTTCCGACCCTCATAAAGGCCAATCCCCAGCACGATGATTAACACCACGTCAAAAAGGTTAATGGGCAACTGATTAAGACTCATGCTTTTGTCCTGTTCTGCGCATCCCCCCGGGGATGCTGTTTCGAGAGACATTGGTAGCCAGTTTGGTGCCACGGAGGAAACTGCCGTGCGGAGGGATGCTCTGGCGTGGGTATGGGGATCTGCGCCGCACCAAATCCGATCGCGCCAGAAACTGACATAACGACCGGCCCGTAACCGAAGCCAGGGGGCAGGGGGAGACGGGAGGTTCGGGGAGTATGCACCCCCTGAAGGCTGTCTCAGGACAGGACACGTCTGCCCCGCGTCAGGCGGATCTGCTGTTGCGGCGGCAAACCCAAGAGACAGCGCGCATCGTCCCGGCCAAGTTAAGGAGATTCATCTCCTGCGGAAGCCGGGCATGAAACAGAGCGCCCCTGCGCCTGCCGGTCCCCACCGACGGAGACGCCAACCTGGCGGCAGGGGGCCGTGGGTCAGACCTGCGATCCGGTCAGTTTAGTCCACCACCCGCTTGCCGGCCTTTCGGGCCAGGTACTGCGTCTTGATCCACTTATAAGTCTCGCGCAGGCCCTTGTCCAAAGGCGTGTTGGGCTCCCAGTGGAGCATCTTCTTGATGAAAGTGTTGTCGCTGTTGCGGCCCGCCACGCCCCGCGGCGCGGTCAGGTCATATTCCCGTTTGAGCTTGATGCCCGCGATCTTCTCGATCTTCGATACCAGTTCATTGACGGTTACCAGTTCGCTGGTGCCGAGGTTGATGGGGGTGGCGATGAGCGCGTCGCAGTGCATGATCATGTCAATGCCTTTCACGCAGTCATCAATATACATGAAGCTGCGGGTCGGGGTGCCGTCGCCCCAGATGTTGATCGTGTGCTTGCCACTGTCAACCGCGGCAATGACCTTGCGGCAGATGGCGGCGGGCGCTTTCTCGCGTCCGCCATCCCAGGTGCCCCAGGGACCATAGACGTTATGGAACCGCGCAATGGCGGTCTTCATCCCGCGCTCGACCCAATACTCCTCGCAGAACATCTCGGAGATTAGCTTCTCCCAGCCGTAGCCTCGCTCAGCCATAGCCGGGTAGGCGTCTGACTCCTTGAGGGCGCGCACATTCGGGTCCTGCTGCAATGTGATGTTGTAGGCGCAGGCGGAGGAGGAGAAGAAATACCGGCGCGCGCCCGCGCGGTACGCCGACTCGATCATGTGGGTGTTGATCAGCACGCTGCGCAGGCATTCGACGCGGAACCGTTCGATGAAACCCATGCCGCCCATGTCCGCCGCCAGGTTGTAAACCTCGACCGCCCCTTCGCAAAGGCGCCGGCAGTTGTCTTCATAGCTCAGGTCCAGGTTGAGGCATTCGACCCCCGGCACGCGCTGGTACCAGTCCGGGAGCGGCTTCTTGTCGGCTGCCCGGATGCGCGTGAAGCCCTTGTTGTGGAAGTAGCGCGCCAGCGCCCCGCCAATGAACCCCCCGCCGCCGCCAATTACAATCAAATCGTCCTTCTTGAGCTTTGGATCTTTCTCAACCAATCGTTTCGTAGCCATAACTATGTTCTTTTCTTCTAATGCGTCTCAGTGCGCGTTGGGCGCCCAAGGCCGGCTGCCACTTGTTGTTTGCCTGTTTAAGCGGCGTTCCTGACACACTGCCAGCCGGGCGCTCGGTTGGCGAGTCAAAAAGAAGGGGGCGATGAATCCTCCGGCCGGGTTCTGGAAACCGCGGCTTGCTGACCCGGGGGGCTTTCTCCGCCCGCGGCCGGAGTGGCGCCGGGCTGCGGCGAGGGTTCGGGCGGATGGTGTTCTTCCTGCCAGCGCCTGGAGACTTTGCCCTTCCAGCAAGCCCAGTTGAGCGGATACACGTCCGGGTCAAAGATCACGTGATAGAAATGCCAAACCACAATTGTCAGGCAGGCCAGGATCGCCTCGTAGTAGTGAATGGTCAGGGCGACGTCCACTGCCCAACGCGGCATGAACCTGGTGACCTCCATTTTGCCCCAGACCATCAGGCCGGTTGCCCCCATGATGATCGTGCCCCACACCACCCCCCAATACTCCACCTTCTCCACGTAGCCGAATCGGCCGATCTTTGGCTGGGCGGTGCCAAGGCCCGTCAAATGCCTCGCGCTGGCCATCAGGTCTTTCAGGTCCTGCCGTACCGGCAGGAAGTCTTTGGCCAGTTGCCGCCCCTCGCGGGTGGTGAGGAGGTAGATCACGTGATAGGCCGCGACCAGCAGCAGCACCACGCCGGCTACGCGGTGAGCCGCGCTCCGGAACACCTCGCTGGACCCCAAAGCCCTGGCGAGCATGGAATCCGGGAACTTCAACGCGAAGCCCGTCAAGGCCAGCACAATGAAGCTGACGGTCAGCACCAAATGCTGTAAGCGCTGAGAGCGGCTCATGCGCGGGACAGTGAGGTCGGCGGCGCGGTAACGGGCCCAGACCTTCCTGCCGAAGAGCAGGAGGTTATGAGCGAGCATCAGGCCAATGACGCCGGCGATCAGGACCACGTAAATGCGCCGCACCCAGCGGTTGATCTGCTCGCCCGTGCTGGCGCCGGTGCCTGCCGCCGCTGCGTCCACGTGCACCTTGCCGCGGGCGAAGTTGTCGGTCGCGCCCGGATGACACTTGCCGCAAGTCACAACGAGGTTGGTCTTGTGAATGCTCGATCGTGGATCGGTGGAGGGCAGGATTCGGTGAGCGCCGTGGCAGCTTGCGCAGTTGGCCGCCACTGTCGAACCATGCTGAATCGCCAGCCCGTGGTAGCTGTCCAGGAAAGTCTCTACGCGGTCCAGGGGCAGCCGGTAACGGGCATTCAGGCGTTCCGAGGCATGGCAGCGGCCGCAGATTTCGACCCCGGCCCTTGCCGCCGAGTGGCGGCCCGGCGCGTCGGTCTTGTGTTCTGAATGGCAATCGGCGCAGGCGGGGGCATCCCGGTTGCCGGCGGCGAGGGCCTTGCCGTGGCTGCTTTCTTCCACGTCCCTGGCCGCCTGGTCATGACATGCCCCGCAGGTCTTTGCCTGCCGGGCAGAATGCAGAGGAGAGGCTGGGGCTGTGAGTGGCAGAATATTGTGGGCGCCGTGGCAATCAGCGCACGTCGCGGCTTTGTCTTGTCCCCTGGCGAGCGCCGAACCATGCACACCGGCACGATACCCTTCGGCTGCCGGCCCGTGACACTGGCTGCAGTCAACTGGCTGCACCGCAACATTGTTGTCGGGATGCTCCGCCGTGATGTCCGCGTGGCAACTGGTGCAGGTGTTGGTCGCATGAACGGAGGCGGCCGGCTTGGCTGCGTCCGGGGACGTGGAGGCCACATTGCCGGCGGCATCGGTCACGGCATAGGTGTCGTCCTCGTGGCACCCCAGGCATAGGTCGTCGGGAGGGCTCACCGCAGCCCAAGCGGGCGGCCATCCGAGCCAGCCCCAGGCCAGCAGAATCAGAACGATGCGTATAAGCATCATGTGGTGAACGCAGTGATTGTCGTAAGCAGCTTCGGCGTCAGCCGCGCAACCAGACCAGGCCGCCCTCGCCAACCGGGCAATCGCCAGCGGCACTCTTCCCTTCACGTTCCTCGTTTCGCCCATTGTCGGCGCGGCATTCTCAGACGCCTTAATCGTCAGGTTAATTGTGGCGTGGAGATCAGCTTCCTGGCAATTCAATTCCAACTTGGGCAAGCGCGCATAGGTCGTGATTTGGGCTGGAAAGGTCCGGCGGCGATGCTATGCTGCCGTCGTGGTCAGGCGAGTGTTTCAGTCACTGGTTGGCCAGCAATTACCTGGCCCGGCTCCGGGGTGCGGGGCGGCGGGTGGTCGGGGCGTGTATCCGTTGACCGGTCTGGCAGCGGGCGGACCTGGTGGGCGAAGGGAACGGGGCGGAGCGCGCAATAGAGGACCGGAGCGATGACCGGGCATCACCACGCGCCCCATACCAACGAGCAAGAGCGCGTTGAGGCGGCGCTGCGGCAAAGCGAGGAATGCTGCCGCCGGATGATTGAGACGACCCACGCCGGCGTTTGGATGTGCAATTTGCGGGGGGTGACGACCTTTGTGAACCGACAAATGGCACAGATGCTGGGGGCAACCCCGGAGGAAATGACCGGCCGGCCCGTCTTCGATTTCGTCTTCGAGGAGGACATCGAGACGGTGCGGCGGCATTTCGCCGCGTTTCGGCAGGCTCCAGCCGGCCAGGTGATCGAGGAGCGCCTTCGCCGCAAAGACGGCGGCGAGCGGCGGGCGCTGGCGTCGGCCAGCGTCTTCTGGGACGAATCGGGCCAGCCAGCCGGGTTTCTGGGGATGTTCACCGACATCACGGAGCGGGAGCGGGCTGAGGCGGCGTTGCGGCAGGTGTGGGAGACCCTGGAGCGGCGCGTGCAGGAACGCACAGCCGAACTTGCAGCCGCTCACCAGACGCTGACAGAGCGCGGAGAAGAACACCGCCGGCTCTTCGAGACCATTTCGGATGCGGCGTATGTGTTAGATGGGGCGACGCGGCAGTTCGTGGAGGTCAATGAGGCGGCGCTGCGGCTTTACGGTTACTCGCGGGAAGAGTTTATTGGCCTTGAGCACGCGGCGATCACGGTCGAGCCGGAGGACTCGGAAGCGGCCATCCAGCTTGCGCTGGCCGGCGTGGCGCCCCGCATCCCGCTGCGCTACCACAAGAAGAAGGATGGAACCACCTTTCCGGTGGAAATCTCCGCCAGCACCTTCACGCTCAACGGCCGGGCTCTGGTTTGCGGCATCATCCGGGACATCACCGCGCGCAAACAGGCCGAGCAAGTCCTGCGCCGGCGGGAACAGGAGTTGTCGGACTTCTTCACGGAATCGCCCCTGGGCCTGCTCTGGGTGGGGCCCGACGGGCGCATCCGACGGGTCAACCAGGCTGAATTAGAGATGGTTGGCCGCACCGGTGCGGAGGTTTTTGGGCGGCATGTCTCCGAGTTGCACGCGGATGCGGAGTCGGCCGCCAATTTGCTCAATTGCCTGGCGAAGGGACAGACCGTGCGAGATTACCGCGCCCGGCTGCGCCATAAGGACGGCCCCCAAAGGGAGGTCCTGATTGACGCCAACGGACTGTGGGAACAGCAACGGCTGGTTTATTCGCGCTGGTTCACGCGGGACATCACGCGCCGCGTGGAATTGGAGCACGAAATCCTGGCCGCCAGCGAGCGGGAACAACGCCGGCTGGGTCAAGACCTGCACGATGACTTATGCCAGCAATTGGCGGGGATCGAGTTTCTCAGCCTGCGGCTGGCGAAGGACCTGGCGGCCAGGGGTGCCGCCGCAACGGCCAGGGCCAGGGAGATCGCCCGGATGGTCCGGCGCGCAATGACTCAGAGCCGCGAGTTGGCCCGGGGCCTTTCGCCGGTCCGCCTCGAGGCGGAGGGGTTGACGGACGCCTTGCGCGAGTTGGCGGCGGGCACCCGCAAGGTCTTCGGTTGTGACTGTCGCTGCTGCTGTGATCCGCCCGTGCTCGTCACCGACCAGGCCGTGGCGATCCACTTGTACCGCATTGCGCAAGAAGCGGTCAGCAACGCCCTCAAGCATGGCAAGGCAGGGCGCATCGAGATTAACCTGACCGCCAGCGCCAACGCGGCTGCCCTGGCCGTCACCGACAATGGTGTGGGCCTCCCCCGGAAGCCCCGCAAGAGAACCGGCATGGGGCTGCGGATCATGCGCTACCGCGCCGAAGTCATCGGCGGAACCCTGTCAGCCGAACCTCTCCCCGGCGGCGGGACGCGCGTGGTGTGCACCCTGCCGGAGGCGCTGTTGACCCGGCAATCAAGGAGCACAAAATGAAAACGACAACACACCAGCGGACCGGCAAAGGTCGGAGGAAGCTACTCATCCTCGATGACCACCCGATCACGCGCTACGGATTGACTCAACTGATCAACGCCGAACCGGACCTGCTGGTATGCGGCGAGGCCGAGACCGCACAGGCGGCACTGGCGGCCATCAAGTCCGCCCCGCCCGATCTGGTACTGGCGGATATCACAATGCCTGGCCGGAGCGGACTCGAATTCATCAAGGACCTGCAGGCGCAATATCCGAAAATCCCCGTGCTTGTCATGTCTATGCATGACGAAGGCATTTATGCCGAGCGCGTGCTTCGGTCCGGCGCAAGGGGCTATATCATGAAGAACCAGGGCGGGGAGAAGCTGCTGGAGGCGATTCGAGAGGTGTTGCAGGGGCGAGTCTATGTCAGCAGAGATATTTCGGCGGCCTTGCTGGAGGCTCTTGGCCGCCACGGCGCCGGTGTCGGCGCCGCGACGCCCGGGGGGCTCAGCGATCGCGAGTTCGAGGTGTTTCAGTTGATCGGCGAGGGATTGTCCACCCGGCAAATCGGCCAGCGTCTGAGCCTGAGCGTGAAAACGGTGGAAACGCACCGCCAGGCCATCAAGCGGAAACTGAAGCTGCGGACAGCCCCTGAATTGATTCAGCAGGCCGTCCGGTGGGCGGCGGCAGAGCACCTGGTCTAATCCAACCTGCGCCCTTCTCCTGCAAAGCCGGGGAGAGCGCGGCACGGCTGATTCAAGAAAAGCAGTAAGCCTTAATGCGGGTTGGAAGGAGCGTTAGAAAAAGCTGGACAACCTTTGCCCGCCATGCTGTTTTTGGAGCATGGCACAGCCGATTCGACTACCCAACGCC